>MDTB01072551.1_pt1 | contig 43007 bp, 44 predicted proteins | sample 811161 | NCBI WGS metagenome assembly MDTB01 (sample SAMN05326650, study PRJNA326480) | marine metagenome | isolation source: seawater | place: Mediterranean Sea | collected 2009 | reverse complement strand
GAGGGCAGGATTCGAACCTGCGAAGCACTACGCACTGGGACCTCATCCCAGCCCCTTTGACCGCTCGGGTACCTCTGCTCGTGAGTCAGCGGGCTTACGGCAGCCTATTTCACAGGTATCCTAACTTCCACATAACAAAGTATCCGATCGGGAGTAACGGCAGGCAGACTGCAATGGCCCTTCGGAAGGACCTCCACACTCCGTCTTCGTGGCCTTCAGGGATATTATCAGCGACCGCTACGACCAACTCTTCGATCAGATCTGTGCCAGGGGATCCGCTATTGACCATCCTGCTCACTCAGAACCTTATCCCGACCTTGGCAGCCATCGGAGGCATCTGACCTGTCTTCGCATAGTAAAACAGTGACGCCCTGCTAACAGCTTCAACTGTCGAGAAGAAGAGAACAGTGAACAGCAGTCCGACGGCCAGGATAATCAATCCAAGAATCAGACCAACATCACCCGCCATCATAAGGGGGGTAGATATCCCGAATAGAAGTAATATGCAGAGAATCATTAGTAGTCCGGTTGATACGTGAGATGCCACATCCTCACCCCAAGTTCTCTTGAACAGCTCCGTACTCTTCCCCATGCCATCAAGGACTCCTGACCTCTCTAGGACTATCATGGGAATCACGAAGAATGTGACAATCCACCAAGCAATCCCTATGATGAAACTAGCCAGCCCTGCAATTATTCTGAGCGGCGGGGGCGAGTCCTCACTTTGCGCAAGCCCCTCGAGGATCTGGATGAAAAGTCCGACCGTGCCTGCAATTACGCCCCAAACAAGAATCTGGGGGAGGCACTTGATCGCTTGTCCTATGCCATAGGAGAAGCTAGGGTTAGTCCCCGAACTGAGGCGCTCGTAGGCACTTGCGATAATCGCAGCGTTCCAGAAGACTGTGATTACAGACACTAACAAATAGAAGACGAACCAAATTGCCGCATGAGCTAAAACCAACTCGCTACCACAGTCTTCACCTACGCACTCGGGGTCTGAGGCGAGTACATCCAGACCGACCGAACTAGAGACCGCAGCACCGATTGCTACTAGAGAAAATACGGCAGAAAGAAAGGTGTAAACCATCAACTCTGGATCAGCTCTAACCACTGCTATCCCAAGTTTTGTCATCTTCCAGCCACGAGAAATTCTCTCAAATAGACCGATTCTCTTTCCTCCTCTCCTGACCATCCATGCGTCTGTGCTGGCTTCCATCGCTGGATTCTAGCCGTTGGGTGTAATAATAATATTCACGGAATCCCCGATTTTCACCGTTCCTTCTCGCAAAACACGTGCCAACCACCTAGACCAACCAAACTCTCGATCGTGATTTACTCTGTCGAAACTACTGTCAATGAACGATTTGCCAATCTTCGAGCAAGGTGCGCAAGGTTCGCTGAGCTCCAGAAGAATATCCCCAATCTCTACAAGTGCCCCTTCCGCTAGAGACTCCCATTCTACTCCTCGAATTGTTAGGTTCTCGCCAGTTGAACCAACTTCTATAGGGTGTCCTTCCTCCTTCAGACTCTCTATTCTCTCTAGAGAGAAGATGCAGACTGCTCTATCCGGATCGCCCCCACGTCCTTCACGAAACTTATTGTAATCACCCTCTAATCCCTCCTTTCTTATCTCTGCGGATTCAACCATTTTCTTTGGCACTCCTCCACTGCTGATATTTATCGAGTGAACCACACCGCTCATTCAAATCCCTCTGAGAAATCGAATTCGAGCCCAAGCCTATCAACCATTTCCAAGTATCTTCCTGACAATTCTTTGTCTGGTACGCTTAGATTATGCTTCCAAAATCTCCAACAAGCTATTGCTAGTGTTGCATATCTATGCATAATAGGAATTGCGTAAATCTCCTCTTCGTTTAGTGATCTAACGCTCTGATAGCCCCCAATTAGAGAATTCCAGCGACTAGAAATCGGCACCCCCCCATCCCAGCCAAATCCTACGAAAGCCATAACAAGATCGAAGCAGAGAGGCCCAATCCAAGCCTCCTCAAGATCTAGAATTGCATTAACTGAACCTTCACTCCCAATTATATTGTCAGGAAAAATATCTCCATGAAGTATTCCAGTGGGGAGTTCCAAGGACAGACTCTTTTTCAGAATAGAGGCCTCCTTGACCAAAACATCCAAGAAAGTGAAAGACAAATTACTCTCTTTACATAGAGAAATGACTCTTTCAAACAAACCAAAACCCATCCTGTACTCATTGGGAAAGCAACCTACTTTTGGAATACGATGCATACGCGCTAGAACCTTCCCTAGGGATCTCATTGACACTGAGTCATTTCCTAGAAAACCACCTTCAATATATGGCATCAAAGTCCAAGCAACACCGTCTTTCTTTGCCAATAGGCCTTGATTGTCCAGATACAAGGGAACGACGGTTGGTATTCCGTGTTCCTGTAGGTGCACATGTCTTTCTATTACTCTTTCAACTTCGGGAATTTCGTTCGCAAACCAAGCCTTCAGAACTAACTTTGAATCATCAGAAAACTCCAGTAATACGTTCGAGTTATCCCACCCACCATCTAGATTAGACACGGAAACAGGATCAGAGAGCACCGTGTGACTAAGTACCCAATCTATATCCTCCGAATTGATTTGACTAAACAACAAACTCAACTCCTTTTCCCATTAACAAGATACACACTAGACACTGTCTCCTTCAAGCGATCTCATCAGACTCAAGTCTAGATCATACCGCCCATCAAGAAGGGCTTGATCCCCTGGAGCGCTCAATCCTCTAAGGTACCTCAATACTCTGATGAATCGACCTTTCTTCATCATGTTCCATACTTTCCAAGGATCCCCGAAGGTCGCATGCGAATCCACATAAGATATGTCCCATTCAAACTCTTCAGACAATGTGGTTAACACGTCATTTTTCCCGAGTAATATTACCAAGTCGAAAAGAGCTAGAGTATCCCCCGCAATCTTGAGGTCTTCCTCGGAAATAGATTCCAATGGCAACTGCTCCTTTCTGGAGAAAGTTCTGACGTAGAAATTGTCAGACATAAAAAAGCGCCTTTCTGATAAGAAATCATCAATTTTGGAAGCCTTGGTGTAACCCCCGAAGTATGCGTGATTATAATTAGAAATAGCGCGAGCGTGCGGATCTCTCAGCGTCGTAAGTAATACAACTCGGCTGTCTCGATGAAGAACTTCGAAGTCTGGTGAGCCGTGTTCGGTCGCAACGAAGGTGACCCCGTCTTCTTCACAGATATCTACGAACGACTTCAATTGAGCCTCATCATATTTCCAAAGTTCGATTCGCTCATTATGCTCATCAAGAGGATTCCCATTAGCATTGTTTTTGTATAGGATTTCACCATTTGACTTTGCCAGATTCACAACTAGGGTTCCTGCTGCTTTGTGTATATGCTGAAACCAAATCAAACGATACATACTCCCACTTCCTCTTTCCCGTCATTGCATGCCCTTTTCATTTCGTTGCAGATAGTAAGGTATAATTTGATGAATCATCAGCAACTGATGATGACGAGAGGAACTGGTAATCCCAGAATATTCCAGATAGGTTTCAATAGATGCGGTACGACGACGCTAATCCGCTTTTTCCAGGCAAATGGACTCCACTGTCTCCATTGGGGGAGAGGGACAATAGCAGCGGGAATTGAAGCCGCGTTTATGGAGGATAAGCCGCTGTTAACGTATGTTGATGGATTTCAGGCTTACGGAGATATGGAATTTGTTGAAGTAGAATCTCAATCTAAAAAGATCTTCAAAAAGCGACCATTCAGACGTCTTTATGCCAATCTTCCCGAGAGCAACCATAATCCTGTATACGCGTTTGAAAGATTTCGTGAATTAGATCAACAGTATCCTGGCAGTAAATTCATTCTCAATACAAGAAAAGTCGAAGACTGGATCAATAGCAGAATTAGATTCTTGGAAAGAGGATATTTTTACTGTAGGCATGGTGTTAGATTTCATGATTCTCAGGAGGCACTAAACCAATGTTGGAGAGAGCATTGGGATGAACATACATCGAATGTCAGGGAATACTTCTCAAACAGACCCGCAGACCTCTTGGAATTTGATTTGGATAAAGATGGCCCAGAGAAAATTATCAGATTCTTTGGAGATTTGAAATTAGACATCTCACATTGGGGGCATCATAACCCCAGCGGAAAGGCAGAAAGTCAATAGCTCGCATTATTCATGAAGTTCTTCTGTCATCAAACTCATATCCGAATAATTCAATCTCAATCTTACATATTCTTCTGATGAACTCTATGCCTTCATCATCGTAGTACAGAGAGTAATGTCGCTTTTCTTTATTGAATCCGCTCTTGGCTCGGGGCAGCTCGATTTTTCTCAAACCAATCTTCTCAGAAATTCTTTGCAAATCTTCCTCCAAACTTTCGAATTTGACAAACTCGTCTACCAAAACCTCTCCTTCGGACATGAAGATACTAGAATTTGTTAGTAATTCGTTGGGCCTCCTATCAAGGAATTCTCCGAAGCTAGTATCACTGTCAATCCCCCTTTTAGGCCCAAATACCTCCCAGTTGTAAAGTGAAACCACCATATCCCAGGGATTCCTTACCCCACAGAATTTCAGATAATTATCGAAAACAGCACCCCCCAGCCTCTTCCTCATTAGCTTCGCAGGTGTGTGATTGAAATGATGGGCAAAGCCCCCTCCCTTCACAAAATTCCAAAGATCCCATTTCCTGTATTGGTTAATTGGTAAAATGGTGTTCTGCGGTCCAGGAAAGCCTAGACTCTCTCTTATCGCTTCATCCTTTCCTATGGGGGAAATGACATCCCTGCGACCGCAGTATTTCGAAAGGCCAATTTCAATACTAGTTCCCGCAGTCTTCCTAGTCTTGATAAAAATAAATTTATTCTCATGCGACACAATCATCTACAAAACCGTCCAATTAGTTCTCATATTAATTTTCTAGAGGCCGACTTTATTGCGGCTCTAAACCATAGAGAAATAGACTCTAATCTAGTCAGGGATTTTACTTTCCCCTCATGAGTCCTCATTCCTAAACGAAGCCTCTTCCATGTTCCGTCAGAAATGGTTCTGAAAGATATTGTTCCAGCAGCAATTTCGATATATTTTTTTGGATCACATCTGTAGAGTAGTAACTCACTTTCCACAGCGAATCGCTCAACTCCAAATCTATCAGGATGATGCACTATGCAGTCCGGACACCAGTTGATCTTATGCCCAGAGTTTAGTACTCTCCATGCCAAATCAGTATCCTCTCTGTGAATGAAATATCTTTCATCGAATCCCCCAACCTCTTCCAGAACATCTCGTCTGAAGGCCATGTTTGCGGTCTTGAAACGATTCCACCTATCCCTTGGCTTTGGATCCATTCGCACAACCTCTCCGTTCTCATCAACCGTTGTTACGCCTCCCTCAATCGCCTTAGATCCATCTGACATCTCTCTAAGGATATCTTCTATCCAGGTCTTAGATGGAACGCAATCATCATCCGTGAATGCAACAATCTCAGCAACTCCTCTCCGAAGACCCTTGTTTCTACTATATGCAGGTCCTCTATCTGAATCAGAATCATCGACTACCTCTATGGAGTTTGGACGAACGGTCTGCTCCTCCAGAGCAGCTAGACATCTCTTCAACTTCTCCTCTCTTCGGAAGGTGGGGATCACCACATCCACACCCATACTCATGCCCCGCCTATGCTCTAATATAATTAGATAAATGGGTTGAAACTATATTATTAAGAGAAAAATCGAATTTAGTTAGAAAACATAACTCCAATCACATGCAGGATTCCGTTTAGTTGAATAATCTATCACCGGACCCGCTATCATGGTAAACCTAGCCTCAGTTGTCCTCGGCGACTTCCAGGATAGTTTAGCTTCAGCTTTTGGGAGCACAGTCGGTTGGATAGTCGGCCATCTAATTGTTGTGATAGTGATTTCAATCGCCGCTCTCGGAATCCGTGAGAAAGACCACATCATCAAGTATTCAGGAATGAATATGAGGATGGCAACAGACTCATTCACGATCTTAATTTTGTCAATCGCAATTTTTTGGATTTATACTACTTCATTCGGTTTCGGGGCGGGGCCTTCGATCGCTCTTGCGGCCACTACTTCACTCTCACTAAGATGGATGGTAACCATCCTCGGTTAGTCACGACGTCTTTTCCAAACCATTAGGAATAATATAGAAACGACCAACAGCGCAGCTGATCCTCCAAAAATTAAATTCTGATTTTCTGGGGTTACGCCCAAATCTTCTAAGATAGTTCCATTCACATCGATTCCCACATTTGGCACTACAACCTCTCTTTCATTAACTGTAAGTGGGAATGCGAAATTACTCGAGCACGACATCTCCCCGGAAGTAATTTCATCAATCACAACCAGACATCCTTCCCATATACTCTGCAGGTTGGGTGGTGTGGTGAGAAGAAAATCACATCCTACAGAACCCATGGGGTTTTGCACGACACAACCTCCTTGCGATAAATCATTAAATCCAGAAGGCCAAATATTTTCCTGAGAGCTTCCTTTCTCAAGCAGGTGCAGCGATACCTCCAGTTGACTCTGCTCATTACTATCACACTCGTAAAATATCGAGAAAGAAACATCTTCTCCGGCTTCCACGAATATTGACGATGGACCCGAAATAGAGCATAATGTGTAAGGAAGGACTTCTATCTCCACCACTTCCTCGTCTGAGAAACCAAAGATGCTCACCGGTGCACCCGCCCATTGAGTAACTACTGCACTCACGTTAATTTCGTAGGCTCCTTCCATTTGATCGTTTTCCGCTTGCACAATAACGAGAAAATCAACGGTTTCTCCACCTTCAACAGTGACACTCTCAGGCCCTGAAGCCGTCAGCTCACCCGACTGGTAATCTATCTCGACTTCTTCTGTAAGTGTGGTAGGATTAGTCAATTCACAATTGACTATGACACTAGAGTATCCGGATAAAAAATCTAGTTGTAATTGATCGTCACATTCCAAATCCACTTCAGGAAACAGTTGTTGGGCTGAAGATGTTGGCACAAATGAGAAAATTGTGAAAATAGAAAACAAAATTACGAGCGAAGACAAACGTTTTCTCATGAACAGCCGTTTTGAGAATTAGTCATAGATATTGGCCCTTTTTGAATCTAAAGTGCTGGTTTTAATCCTCAAAGCATTCATGACAATTACTCCCGCCGAAGGAAAACGTGGGCGACGGTTCAGAGAACTCCAATATCACATCACAGAGTACTAAGGTCACCAGTGGTACTGATGTTCAGGAGAAGCTAATTGTGGCAGCAAGGACATTTTCAGATCTATTGAAGCCAACCTTTGGTCCACGAGGTCTCGATAAAATGTTATACAAGACTGATGGGTCAACAGCGGTAACCAATGATGGAGCTAAGATAGTTGCAGAACTACTAGTGAGGCATCCGGCAGCCAAGATGATGATTTCAATGGCTGAATCCCAAGAGGAAGCCTGCGGAGACGGGGTCACTACTACGATGCTATTGTGTGGGGCACTTCTATTGGAAGCTGACACTCTATTCAGAAAGGGATTACACCCGCTTACTTTAGTAGAAGGATACGAGATTGCACTTGAAGCCAGCCTTTCGCAATCTGAATCAGACGCCTCCCCAGCTAATCAAGAAAAACTTCTAGCAGTTGCCGAAACTGCACTAAGAGGAAAGGTAGCTGAAGCAGCTCTGGACCACTTTGCACCCATCATTGTCGAAGCACTCACTATAGTTTCAGAAAATAGAGATGACCCATCCGCAGAGCACGTCTCGATGAAAAAGATTGGAACCGGACCTCTAAGTGACTCAAGGCTCGTAAAGGGCGTCGTCCTTAGGAGGCGTGTACTTCTGGACAGTCTTCCCAATGATATTTTTAATTCCAAGATAGCCTGTCTCGATGGAGATATTAAGATCAGAGAGATGACAAGAGATGTAGAAATTAAGATCTCAAAGGCCGAGAATCTAGATTCATTCATTGATGCAGAAATGAAAAGGAAAAATGAAATTCTCCAAAGCATAGTCGAATCTTCTGCCAAGGTCATACTCTGCTCCGGAGAAATAGACAAGGATATCCTCCACATGCTAAGCGAAAACGGAATCCTAGTGGTCGGAGAATTGGACTCTTCCGAATTAAGGAATGCATCGGATTCTACCAAGTCGAGAATTGTACAAAGTCCGTTAGAAATAGACAAAGAGGCACTGGGACTTTGTGGAAAGGTAACATGGGAGAAAAAGCAGGCTTTAGATGAAGTCGAAGACATCATCCGAATAGAGGATTGTCCAAACTCATCAGTAGTTACCATAGAGGTAGGAGGGGCAGGAGAGACCGGTACCGAGGAGGTAATCAGAGGCCTTCACGATTCCTTGAGAGCTACATCCCTAGCCATGAAAGAAGAACTACTCCCTGGGGCCGGATCAATCCACAGCAGAATGGCTAGCGCGGTTAGGAAGTCCTCAGAAAAACAGGGGGGGAGGGAAAGACTCGCAATGGAAGCATTCGCCAGAGCCCTTGAGGCCATCCCAGCTACGCTTGTGGAGAACTCGGGTGGTGAGCCTTTAGACAGAATTCTAGAACTAAGGGCGATTCCTCTTGGAGATGATTTTACTGGAATTTCTGAAGACGGTAAAATTTGTGAAGTTGAGAGAACATGGCATCCTAGATCAGTAATCGAGAACTCACTGGAATCTGCCACGGAGACAGCCATGGGGATGATTAGGATAGATCAAGTCATTTCGGCAAGAGGCGAATAGTCACCACTAACTTTCAAGTCTCTTACACAGGCCCATTCTTCATGGCGAGGCCCAGAGCGCTGATCAGCGTCTGGGATAAAACAGGAGTCGAGGATCTTGCTACAGCACTGAATTCGATGGATTGGGAGATTATCTCTACAGGAGGGACCGCTTCGAAGCTCAGGAAAGCTGGACTCAAAGTCACTGACGTTTCAGATGTCAGCGGTCACACAGAAATTTTAGATGGCCGAGTGAAAACTCTCCATCCAGCTCTTCATGCGGGGATTCTAGCCAGACGCGACTCTGACGAGGATATGCAGACTCTGGACGATTTGGGATATGCTGGGATCGATATGGTTTGCGTAAACCTCTACCCCTTCGAGGATACTGCAGCCGTAGACCCTCCCGCAAGCGATCAGGAATTAATCGAGATGATCGATATTGGCGGTCCAACCATGGTCAGATCCGCGGCTAAGAACTATGCTGATGTCATTATCGTAACACAGCCAGAGCAGTACGCATCGATCTTACACGCTCTTTCGGAATCAAATGGAAAGCCTTCTGGAGCAGGCTTGGAAATGAGGAAAGAACTGGCTCTTTCTGCATTTCAATCCACTGCAGCATACGATTCAGCGATTTCCAACGAGCTATGGAGTAGATTTATTCGAACCAAGATTCCGAATAGGATTCTCGCCTCTTCAAAGCATGGCATTGAACTAAGATATGGCGAAAACCCACACCAATACGCCTCATTCTATCCATCTCCCGGAAAGCCAAGAGGCCTTTCAAGAGCAGAGCAACACGGCGGCAAACCCCTGTCATACAACAACTATCTCGATCTCGATGCCGCTCTAAGACTAGTTAGGTCTTTATCGCAGACTTGTGATTTTGAATCACACTCTTGTGCGGTAATCAAGCACACCAACCCATGCGGAGCCTCAGTTTCCAATAATCAGGTTTCAGCTTGGGAAAATGCACTAGCCAGTGATCCAGAGAGCGCATTCGGATGCGTGATTGCGTTCGATAGGGTGGTTGAGAAAGAAACTGCCGAGTCGATTGCCAATCACTTCTTCGAGTGCATGATCGCTCCAGGTTACCAATCAGATGCTTTGGAAGTACTGTCTAATGGTAAGAATAGGAGAATGCTGACTCTTGACCCTCTGGGCAAGCTCATAGATGAGCCGAAGATGCGTCAAGTACAGGGAGGCTGGCTATCTCAAATCCAAGGAATCCCTAGAATCGATTGGGAAAATGTGAGACATGTCACTGAAAATACCCTTGACGAAGAGGATCTAAACCTAGCTAGGTTCGGAACCTCCGTGATCGCGGAAGTACAGTCAAATGCGATTATTCTGGTCCATAAAACAGAGTCGGGATACTCGACTGTAGGGGTCGGGCCGGGGCAGACGAGCCGAGTGGAGGCGGTTCGCATTGCTGCAAGGAGAGCCGGAACTAGAGCAAAGGGAGCGATGATGATTTCCGACGCCTTTTTCCCGTTCCGTGACGGTGTAGACACCTCGAACGAAATCGGCATAACCAGCATAGTACAACCGGGCGGTTCAATTCGGGATGACGAGGTAATCGAGGCTGCGAACGAGTTTGGGATAGCGATGGTATTTACCGGAACTAGACTCTTCAGGCACTAGTGGGGACATTAACTGAAAACAAATCCTAGGATTCTGTACTATGATTGAAATCCCAATTACTCCAGTGAAAACCATCATACAGCGAGCTTCGATGCCCCACTGTGACCAAACCCTACGCTTCTGGTTCGAATACCTATGAGGATCTAGTATCAGCCATTGGCAATACTCCTTTGATCAGACTGAATAGGATTACCGAGGAACTAGCGAGGTCTACCGTATGGGTCAAGCTAGAGAGGTGCAATCCAGGGGGCTCAATTAAGGACAGAATAGGACTGCAGATGGTTCTGGATGCCGAGGAGAAGGGACTACTGAAGCCAGGTGGGACGATTGTCGAGGGAACATCAGGCAATACAGGAATAGGACTAGCCATGGTAGCCGCACAGAGGGGCTACAAGTGCATCTTCACTATGGCAGATAAGATGAGCAAGGAGAAGATAGATCTCCTGAGGGCTATGGGCGCCGAGGTTCACGTTTGCCCCACAGCGGTAGAGAAGGAGGACCCCCGGTCTTACTATGAGGTAGCAGCCAGACTGGCACGAGAGATACCCGGTGCCTGGTATCCAGACCAATACTCTCATGAGGCAAACCCTTTGACTCACTACCTCTCAACCGGTCCTGAGATTTGGGAGCAGACTGGAGGTAAAATAACCCATTTCGTAGCCACGATGGGAACTGGGGGAACAATTTCCGGTACTTCGAAGTCATTGAAAGAAAAGGCTGAGTCAATTGGGTCTACGCCGCCAAAGATAGTCGGCGTCGATGCTGTAGGTTCCATTCTCAAGCAATGGTTCGAAGACAGAACCATGGGCGAGCCGCATACCTACAAGGTCGAGGGCTTTGGAGAGGACTTCATCCCAACCGCAACCGACTTTTCTGTTATTGACGAGATTCACCAGGTTGACGATGGCGAATGCTTCCAGTGGGCGAGAGCACTCGCTAGGAAAGAGGGAATGTTCTGCGGCGGCTCATGCGGAGGTTCCATCAAGGTTGCAATCGATATTGCCAAGGAGGCGGAAGAAAATGGCAAGGAAGCCATGGTAGTCGCAGTTCTACCAGACGCCGGCAACCCATACCTGTCGAAGTTCTACAATGACGATTGGCTCAGAGATAATGGCTGGGAACCAGACGATTGGGATTGATTACACTTTGTCGAAGGCTTTCTCCAGATCACTAATCAGGTCATCGGCATCTTCGATCCCAACCGAGAGCCTAACCAAACCGTCTTCGAAACCTCTCGCCAATCGTTCCTCGCGAGGGACCTCTGCATGAGTCATGGTGGCAGGGTGGGTAATCATTGTCTCTACAGCTCCCAAGCTCTCGGCGAGAAGGCATAGCTCGACAGAATTCATCAGCTTCTTCCCAGCCTCTAGCCCTCCCTCCAGTTCGAAAGAAATCATCCCACTGTAGCCTTTCATCTGACTCTTGGCTACATGATGCATTGGATGGGACTCCAAGCCAGGGTATACGACCTTAGACACCTTTGGATGCTCCTCTAGGTAAGAAGCAATCTTCTCCGCGTTCTCCCAGTGCCTCTGCATCCTCAGGTGCAATGTCTTCAGACCCATGATCACCAACCAACAATCGAATGGGCTTGGTACCGCTCCAACACTCTTCTGGATATACTTCAGCTGCTCGTAGAGGTCGGCCCTATCGGTAACGATAGCACCCCCTATAATCTGGTTGTGCCCACTGAGATACTTCGTAGTACTGTGAAGAACTAAGTCGGCTCCATACTCCAGGGGCCTGAGAAAGACAGGTGTGGCGAAAGTCGTATCGACTACATATAGGAGACTATTTCTCTTGGCAATCTTCCCTACAGCCTCTAGATCAGTCACTTTCAGTAGTGGATTTGTGGGGGTCTCTATCCATACCATCTTAGTTTCTGGACGAATTGCATCTTCAACGTTAGCTGCAACTTGTGAGTCAACGTAGGTGAACTCAACGCCATAGTTGACCATCAGTTTGTTAAACAGCCTAGCAGTCCCTCCGTAGACGTCATCGCAACAGACAACGTGATCACCCTGACAAAGCAGCTTCATGCAGCTATCCGCGCTCGCCATCCCACTGGAGAAAGCGATTGCATGCCTGCCCCCCTCCAACGCGGCCAAGTGCTCCTCTAGCTCTTGTCTAGTCGGATTTGACGAGCGAGTGTAGTCGAATCCCTTATCCACCCCAATTTCCTCAAGAACGTAGGTGGCCGTCTGATAAATTGGTGGAATAATAGCTCCTGTGGTTGGGTCCGGCTTGCTTTTGCCTCTTACTGAGATTGTGTCGAAATCCATGTTACTCTGTCAACCCGGACCGGCCATATGCAAAAGAGTTTGAGTTCGATCAATTTCCTCTTATTCGCACTCTGGTTGCGACGTATAATATCCCGAGAAGACCAGCTAAAATAATGGATGCAGCACCGAACCCCGGATCAGCACCATCCCAAGAGGACGGATCGTTAAGCTCCCCCTCCCCTAGTGTCGAAACATACCAGACAAACGATGCAGAAAAAGAAGACATTAGTGCTATGAGACAGATGATTCCTATTTTCGCGTGTCTAGGAACAGTTTTTCCGGTCGCATAGTATTCTAGCATCGGGGCTCCGAAGAATCGATTTGTAAGAGTCCACCTGAACATATTCTCGTTAGAATACGAAAAAAGAAAGGCAGCTGGTACAGCCCAAGAAACGGTGGGCCATCCCGGAACCCATATGCCAATTATCGCAAAGCCTACGAAAAGGAACCCAAATCCTAGGTAAAGACGACTCAGAAACGGATTACTAGATATGCAGTATCTTTCAACAATTTCATCGATACTTTCCACTCTTTCCATTAAATTCGTCTACCGGAGGCATTGGCCTTGTTTAAGATAATGTCATCCGAAGAATGAAGCGATAACTCCCTATCAGGAGGGCATGGAGGCACCCTTCATCCTCCCCAGGGTATCATCTATCGAACAACCCCTAAGACTAGCAGTTCTGATTTCTGGAGGAGGATCAGGTTTGGCCTCACTGTTAGCTTTCCAATCTTCAGAGCCTCGCTGTCATCGAACAGTCATTGTCCTAGCGGATAGCGAAAATGCTGGAGGACTTGAGCATGGTAAGAGAGCTGGAATCACTACTGTGGGAATTCCTATTCCTATGGAGATGGAAGGAACCGAACGCCGACTTGCTCACGAGAGTATGATTCAGAGCCAACTCCAATCATCGAGAGCCGAAGTATTGATCCTCAGCGGATATATGAGGATTTTCACCCCTTCTTTCGTTGAAAAATGGAAGGGGCGCATAGTGAATATTCATCCTTCTTTGTTACCCGATTTTCCGGGTGCACACGCTCACAGAGATGTCCTCTCTGCTGGAGTGTCTACTACCGGTTGTACTGTACATCTAGTGGACGAGGGAGTTGATACAGGGCCCATTCTAGCACAAAGAGAAGTCCCCGTTCTTGAAGGAGATAACGAGAAGTCGCTACAAGAGAGAGTGAAGAAAGTGGAACATATGCTATACCCCGAGACTATCGATCTATTCTGTAGAGGCAGACTTTCAATTTAGATCCTCAGGGTTATTTACATTAGTTAATATCCCCGAATCTACTATCAGAAGAGAGTGTTTCATGTTCGTGAATTGAACATGCAGAGGGCTTCGATTGTTACCAATTTCTTCTAGAATCGCCTTAGGACGTATCAATGCAAGAAGCGGGTGGGCCATCTTCCCATCATGTGGCATAATCAGATCATCAGAAACCTCAAGACTCTCACTAAGTGAATTGAAAACTTCCTCAGAAATCCACGGATAATCCACAGTTGCCAATTGTAGTAAATCCGATTCCTCACTTAAATCACTAATGGAATCTATTATTGCTTCTATAGGTCCAGAATGAGGCCTACTATCCAGAACCCATTCAATATCAAGCGGCATCTCGATTGCAGAACCATACTTCTCAACGTCGGAAGGCCTGGCAACTGCAATTCTGATAGGCTCCAGACCTGCTCCAGCAAGTGCCGTAGCAACAAGCTCAATCATTGGTCGACCGTCAATTTCAAACAAGGCTTTATCGAAACCCATTCTAGAAGACTTACCACCCGCAAGCAATAGGGATTTCATAATCCTCACCTCAAATCATCTAGTCGCCTCAAAGCGTGCTGAATCTCTTCTATTAGGTCCATTGCTCTACCAATGAGCATTTGGCGATCCTTCCTTACCGAAGACTCTTCTAGCCAACTCATAATTTGCGCAATATCTTGCGAACCCCTCTTTATGGTCCACTCAAGAACTTCCTCGGATACAGGGTCATCAGATGGTAGCAGACGCTCTGCCATACTAGACCTAGTGAGCATATTGGAATTAGAACTATGGTTATGATTGTACAACTCTGTCCTTTATTCTGCGAAGTAGTGAATCTCCATCAGGAACTTTTACCATCTTAAGAGCATCAATAACTTTCTCCCCTAAATCCCCTCCAGAGTTTTTCGATGAATATGCCGTGATTAATGCAAGATGACTTTCAACCAATCTACCATTACACCAAGAAATTAATATTTCATCGCTCGGAGCACTCTGTTTTGCACGAAAAAGCTCTTCAATATTAAGAAGCAAAGCCTCAACGGGCTCAGAATTGTTGATCGATGAAGCTAAGATACTCCATGGAGTTACGCCAATTCTACTATAGTCCAAATTTGCCAGTAAAAGAGCCGCCAATGCCACGTCCTCCCTCCCATGCCTCTTCCAAAGAATTGTGATGAGGCCCAATAGTACTCTCTTACGGCCTTTCGAATTTGTTAATATCCAAGATGCAATCCTTCTGAGAAGGTCATCTGGAGTCCCTAGATGGAAGGAATAACCAGCCGACTTTCCCAATCTATCCGTGCTTGATTTCATTATCATTGCCGGAACACCGATGGGGTAAGCTTCTCTGACAATCTTAGCTAGCTTTTTACTAGATTTGTATGATGAATGAGACTGCCTTTCGAGGTAGTCATCCAACTCTCGCGCGGCACTCATCTATCCTGCTCTTTCTTGGTCAGTATTTTGACGCTATCGAAGATCTCGCTCATTCTGTCTACTGAATCATTCAACCTCATCCTGAATTCGTCAATAAAAGTCCTATGAACAATTTCCTCTAGCTGCCTGTCCAGACTTCTTGCTATCGCACGATGTTCTGACTCCGAAATCCCAAAAATCCTCCTTAGATACTCGATTTGAGATAGAACATCATCTGATCTGTCAGTATGTATTAGCATCACCTCTAGTACCTGACCGTAAACTAGACGCATTTCGCTTTCACCTATTTCTTTTCCAACAACGACTTCTCCCTCATCTGAGATGATAGCGTCATAGATTCTTTTCGGCTCTTCTTCTCCGAGCCTCAATGAATGAGCAAGTTTGGTCAGAATCCTCTTCTCTCCGTTTGATAATTGCCCATCTAGCAATGCTAGTTTGGATGCCTTCATGAAGACTCTAGATCTATCTCGCTCAACAGGCCCCTCGCCATCTTCCACAGACTTCGAAAGGTGCACTATAACTTAACCGCTGGGTTCCTAATTACTGAAATTATTGTGTAATTTACCTAACAGTAGCATTCATGAAGGAACCTACTACCGGAGATATTGCTGATCAGCCCTACTCGCGGGCGCCTTGCGCCCATCCGAACCCCCCCGCCAATTTGGCGAAAAAGGGGGTAAGGCCCCGGTTTGGGGCCGAAAGGCAAGGAATTGAATAATATGTCAAATGAAGGAAAATATGTCATACATGCAACTATCAGAGTCGACGGTACTGTAGCAAGAAAGGATGTTGTCGGGGCCATCTTTGGTCAGACAGAGGGCCTGTTGGGAGAAGGACTCCAACTTAGACAACTGCAGAAAACGGGAAGAATCGGGCACGTCGATGTCAATCTGAATAACAACAAAGGCCGAGTCCAGGGACAAATCGATCTCTCTTCGTCAATAGACCAAGTTAGTACGGCAGTCATTGGAGCAGCCTTGGAAACAATCGACAGAATAGGGCCATGCAAGGCAGTAATTAAAGTGAAAGAAATCGAGAATATTCGCTCTGCAAAGAGGGACCATGTTATCGACAGAGCAAAGCAGCTTCTCCTGGGAATCGTAAATTCTGCAACTGGAGAGTCAAAGAACATCCTTGACGAAGTACGCTCTGTGCTAACATTGGACACAATGGTAGAGTTCGAAGGGATGACGGCCGGCCCAAATGTGAAAGAGTCAGATGCAATCATAATTGTAGAAGGTAGGAACGACGTCCGAAATCTATTGAAGTTCGGAATAAATAATGCAATTGCTACCATGGGGTCTGGAATCAAACCCAAGCTAGCAGAACTAGCTTCAAAGAAGAAAACTGTAACCGCATTCCTGGATGGAGATAGGGGTGGAAAGCTTCTACTTATGGAGATTAACGGAACCTTGGGCAAGTCGCTTACTCACGTGGCATTCGCTCCCCAGAGCAGAGAGGTTGAGCACCTCGAAAGCAAGGTTGTAACAAAATGTCTAGGACAGAAGGAACTAGCATCCAAGGCCGTTTCTAGGATTCAGACCGAGATACAGAAGGACGACGATGCTACAGTAGGAAAAGGAAAACCCTCACTCGAGGCCTCTAAAGAAGTAAAGGGATGGGCCTCATTAATGGACGGTTTGAAGAGAAACCAAGCAGTAATAGTTCAATCAGATGGCTCTGGGTCTGACCCAGTCAGCGCCAAGGATCTAGAGTCAGCACTGGGACAGGCAGATGGACCCCAGGGACTGGTCTTTTCCGGAAAAGTAACTGATAGAATCCATGAACTCGCATCCGGCGCAGGGATCAACAACGTCATAGGAAAATCAGTCGGTCGCCAATCTCTGAAACTTGGTGTACAAGCATACTCAGTTAGTGATTTGGATTGAAACCAAGAGCGTTGTGGCACGCAATATCCTCGGCAATAAAGCCCCTCTAGCCAAGGTTATGAGCAGAAGCCATCAAAAGTCCCTCATGTCCGCTCGGATTGATGCAAGACACAACCATGGCGTTACTTTCTCTCTATGGGGCTCTTTCTGTAGCACTCCTACTATTGTGGATTAAGCACAAGTCAGTAAGAAAGCAAAGAGATAGAATTGCAGTAAAATTAGGATCCATGAAGGGAAATCTCAGCGATACCTCTGATAGATTGGATCTACTTTCCAGAGGTGTAGACACCATCCTCTCCGACTCGCCAAGAGTCCACGATTTGCTAAGTGTACATAAAGCGCTTGAGTCAGCGGAGTCATTACTGTTTAACCAAGGAATGCCAATTAGCAATAGTGAGTCATGCGCTATTGCGACTCACGCTGCCAAAGAGATTCTAACTCACTATCCCGGTTCAATAAACGACGAAGAGAGAAAACAAACTCCGGGATTGGGGCCCCTCTCCAAGAGACTTAGCGCCATCCTTACAGAAGCAGAGATGAAGGCTGAAGATATCGAACTCTCGGCCGAAGAACATAGGAGAATGGGGGAACTCTTCCACTCAATTGAAAGATTTGATTGGGCAGCAGACTGTTTTCAAAGAGCTAATGAACTAGACCCAGAAGACGAATCCGCTCTGAGGTCCCTCTCAGCAATTCAGAGGAAGAGGGGAGATCTTGAATCTCTGGACAGATCGCTGGAAAGACTCCTTGTAGTAGCCCCAGATGATATATCTATCCTCAGAGAGCAGACGATTCTTCTGCAAGACTCAGAAGATGAGAGAGTCAGTAGAAACAGAAAGAGACTAGATGCATTAGGAGCAGATTCACTAGAATCTGAGGCAGAGAACCAACTCTCACAAATTGCTCAGAGGGCTAAGGATATCGGCGGTAGCTCAAACGAGCGAAGCAACTCCATAGATAGTGCGGCAAGCTTGGTCGAAAGGGCTGCAAAGCAGCTTCTTTTGGGCGAAGTCACAGCTGCCAGCGAATCAGTAAATTTAGCGATTGATCTGGATGCTAACTTTGGACCGGCTTGGTCACTAAAGGCTAGATTGATTGCCTCGGAGAAAGGAAGAACAAAGGATGCAATAAAGTGCATCAGACGAGCCAAGGCTCTCGACGAATACACGGTGATTTTAGAATCAGAGATATTAGAATCCGACGATAGAACAGATGCTGCGATCGAAGTCTTGGAAGAGCACCTAGAAAGCTCGCCCACAGATTCAGAAGCGAGAGGCAGACTTAGTCAGCTCTGGTTAAGCCGAGGAGCATTTGATACAGCTAGAGGGATTCTAGAGGCAGCCCCAGAGGAAGCTTGGAAGTCTGCTAAGATGCATGTAATGGCGGGCAGGCTCAACTTAGTAAACTCAGACAATGAACGCGATGAAACAGGAAAAATCGATCAAATGGGAGTTATAGACGCTCTAGTTTCATTCGATAGAGCAATTGGAATCGATCGCGAATCAGGACTTGCATGGCTTGGAAGAGCTAGGGCATTGCGTTATCAAGGATCATTTGACGAAGCGGAAGTCGCACTTGTAAGGGCTAGGAGACTCATCCCAGAACACCCCTCCATACCATTGGAAGAGGCACAACTGTGTCTCGATTCAGGAGATATCGAACAGGCCAATGCATTGTCACTAGAAGCAACAACCACACTAAAGAATAACCCAACCGTTTCATTCATCAGGGGTATTATTTCCGCTAGGTCTGGTAGATTAGAAGAATCTCTAAACTTCTTTTCCAGAACTCTGGATATCCAACCCGAACACGTCAGAGCTAGACTAAACAGGGCATCTGCGGCTCTACTTTGCGATAATCTTACTTTGGCACTTGATGATGCAAATATTCTCGTCGATGCGAGACCCAAACACGAATTGGCCAGACTCAGAAAATCAGAGATACTGATGAACCAGGGAGATTGGAGTGCAGCAGAAGTCGAACTAAGAGAGATACTGAGACTGAATCATAACCACTCAATGGGATTAGTTCATCTAGGTACTTGTTTGATAGCTATGGATAAGTCAGAACAAGCAGAAAAACCCCTAAACAAGGCAATAGAAACCAACCCAGATCTTTCCGAGGCTTGGTATCAGAGAGGCCTTCTTTACTTGGATTTCGGAAAGTCAAGAGAGGCTATGACAGATTTCGAGGAAGCAGTTCGAGCTGACCCCCAGCACATCGATGCAAGACTCAGAATAGCAGCAATCCTGCATGAAGGCTCCGATCTGGAAAAAGCTAGAGCTGCCTGGAGGAACGTCCTTGATGTTGACCCTCAAAACAGACTTGCAAGGAGGAGATTGGAAGAATGCACCAAATATGCTCTATCTAGGAAAGAGGCTGTTTCTCCAAAGGATTGAACTGCATAAACTCGTACGCAGAATAATGCATCCTACCCAATCTATCGAACCAGGTTCGTCGGCTCCAGACTTTGAACTTCCGAACGCAAACGCCAGTCTAGGAAAAAAAGACATGACTCTTTCAGATGTAATGGGCGAAAATGGAGCAGTCGTGTTTTTCACCTGCAACCACTGTCCCTATGTGGTCGGATCAGAGCCTAGAATCGAGAGAATTGCTAAGCTCTCAAGATCATCTGGTCTGGGATTCGCTGGAATTAACTCAAATGACCCAGTAAAATATGAGTCCGACTCTTGGGAAAATATGATCAAGAGGGCATCTAAGGGGATGAGCTATGTATATCTCCACGATTCTTCCCAAGAGATAGCACTGTCATACGGAGCAGAAAGAACTCCAGAATTCTACCTGTTAAACTCAAAAAAGGAAGTTGCCTATCGAGGCAGAATGGACGACTCTCCTAGAGATCCGTCCCATGCTACCACTTCAGAACTAGAGGATGCAATAAATAGCCTCATATCTGGTCAGGAAATCTCAATCATCAGGACTGAAAGTATTGGCTGCTCTGTCAAGTGGAAGACTCACCCTGTCAAGTGGAAGGATTAGGTGCTAAACTTGGCAATGGGCCTTCCTGCAAGATTATTCTACATTGTAATGAGGCTTTCACCCCCAATCTTCAGGAGTAGAATGTGGATGTGGTTATACCAGAGAATGGCTAGATCCCAAACAAATTATGAATTCAGATTCATGAATTATGGCTTCAAGGACGATGATGAAATAGCCCTTTCAGATAATGATGAGCCAGATCGACTATTCATCCAACTGTATCACATGAACATTAGAGGGGTCGAAATCGAAGGAAGGGAAGTACTTGAGGTAGGATCGGGAAGGGGAGGGGGAGCTAGCTGGATTGCCAAGACCCTCAAGCCGAAATCTCTCATTGCCGTCGACTACTCTTCTGAAGCAGTTAGATTGTGTCAGACATGGTATAATAATCAGAAAAATCTGACTTTCTTGGAAGGCAATGCCGAGAATCTAGCTGTCAAAGACGAATCATTCGATGTTGTGTACAATGTAGAGTCTTCTCATTGCTATGCCAACATGGAAAAATTTCTATCTCAAGTCTTAAGAGTTTTGAGGCCCGGAGGGGACTTCTGTTGGACTGATATGAGAGAAACAAAGGCAATGCAGGAACTAGAAAATTTGTTTTCTAATGTTGGATTCCAGATTCGATCTTCTTCCGATGTTACAGAGAACGTCTTAGACGCTCTAAAACTCATTGAAGAAGGAAGAAGGGAAATAATCCGACAAAGCGCTCCCCAATCATTGAGGAAGAGTTTTGAGACATTTGGCGGAGTACCCGGAACCCCTATCTATGAGGCTATGAAGGCTGGAAGAGTCAGATATCTGAAGTACCACATGGTCAAGCCCTGGACACACTAGTATTGCTCCAGAACCAACTCTGTCTGAGTTGAGCTGATGTCTCCAGGAGCAGCAAGCCACATTCTATCCAATAGATCCCGAAGAGCAACCGTATCATCTACGTGAACTACAGCGACCAGATCCGCATCTCCACTGATTTCGTACACGCTCTCCACACCGGGCCAACCAGAGAACTCACCTGCTAGAGAGCCGATTTCAGTACCCGGACCAACTTTCAGTCGTATCAATGCAGTAAGTCCAATCCCCGCTTCCCTAACAGTATAGCCTCGGATTATTCCACTTTCTTCTAATCTTCTAATCCTTGTTCTAACCGTTCTCTCAGTCACTCCTACTCCTTTTGCAATATCGACATAGGGTGACCTTGCCGAATCTCTTAGGAAAGATAGAATGGATCGATCCAAAGAATCGATATTTGTCATGTTATTACACGGAAAAAGAACAACTTATGGTTGTTTTTGACATTTTTCATAATTATCACCATCGTTTACTTCCGGTTTCAATACATAGCTTAAACATCCACGATTGGTTGTATTCAAATGGGTCGGCCTACGTTGGGGTGTTATGGGAGGGGAAGAAGCAACCTCTCAGCTTAGAATTCAGGAATACTTGGATGAGGTCTGTAATCTCGATATCTCTTCTTCTCATTCTCAATGGTACAATGTAGACGTGGCTTCACTACTAACCGGCTCAAAAATTGAGGGACACGAATTAGATCCAATCACTGGTTCTTCACTCATCTTCCTATCTAAAAGCGCGATACTGTGCTGCCCCCAGACTGGACGGATTCACCACTATCCAAAACATCTGATTCACTGCTTCGTAGATGACAATCGGTCAGAGTTGAGAGAAGTAGATGGAATTCTGATTAGGGCAGAACTATTCTCAATTTCACCAACCGATGAGCAATTATGTTGGGAATGCTGTTGTAGGTCGGAACTAGAGGTCCCTGAAATCCAAAGCAAGGTCTCCAGATGGCTCAGTTGGTTGAACACATAGAAACTTTTTCCGCTACCTTGAGAAGTCAGTGAGCAGTCGTAGTGTCAATGGGTGGAGCGATTAGCGACATCTTCGCCCGAGTGATTCTAGACTCAAGGGGGAACCCTACGTTGGAAGTCGACTGTTTCGTCGACGGAGTTCTCTCGGGAAGAGCTGCAGTACCATCCGGTGCCAGTACCGGAACACACGAAGCAGTTGAGCTACGAGATGGTGGTAGAGACTGGATGGGAAAGGGGGTTCAGGATGCAGTCAATAACGTGAACGGGCCAATTAGAGATAGAATTGTGGGAATGGACCCTAGAAACCAATCTAAAATAGATAAGGCTATGATTGAATTGGATGGGACTCCCAATAAGAGAAATTTAGGAGCGAACTCAATACTTGGGGTTTCACTGGCATGCCTAAGGGCCGCTTCGGGCCGACAATTGTGGAAATATCTCTCTACGGAAGGAGAAATTAGCATTCCAGTACCTATGATGAATATTCTGAATGGTGGAGCACATGCAGATACGAATGTAGATGTCCAAGAGTTCATGGTAATCCCTCACGGGTTCGAGAGCTTCCCAGAAGCACTACGAGCCGGAGTGGAAACCTACCACTCCCTGAAAAAAATACTACAGGATGAGCAACTCCTTGGAGGAGTGGGGGATGAGGGTGGATTTGCTCCAAGACTACCTAGGAACGAGGAGGGACTTAGACTAGTCCTTGAAGCAATCAAAGGTGCTGGATATTCTCCAGGTGAACAGATTTCGATAGCACTCGACGTAGCAGCTCAAGAATTCTTTGATGGAGAAAAATATCATTTGGATGGAATGGAACTGTCGGGTAGCGAGCTTGGGAGATTGTATTCTACCTGGATTGATAGCTATCCAATAGTGTCAATTGAAGATCCATTCGGTGAGGATGATTGGGATTCATGGATAGAATTCAACTCCAGAGAAGGAAAACGAATCCAGATAGTAGGCGACGACCTATACGTCACAAATCCAGAGCGACTAATGAGGGGAATTAATCTGAGTGCATCCAATGCAATTCTGATTAAGTTAAACCAAATTGGTACAGTTTCAGAGACTTTGGAAGTGATAAAAATGGCTAGAGATGCTGGATTTGGTACAATAATCAGCCATAGATCAGGAGAGACATCCGACGATGCAATCTCAGATATAGCCGTGGGGACCAATTCGAAGCAAATCAAAACAGGGGCACCTGCTAGAAGCGATAGAACCTCGAAATACAATCAGCTAATCAGAATTTCAGAATTCGTTGAAGAATTTCCCAAACTATTCTAAGGCGGATAATAGCAATGGTAGAACGATGCTAGCATCTGACTCTATTACGAACTGTGGGCACTCTACCCCCAACTTACCCCAACTTATTTTCTCATTGGGCGGGGCCCCGGAATATCCTCCGTATGAAGCCCTAGACTCTGAAATCTGTCCAAACCATGACCAAAGCGGCACATCTATTCCCGCATCCTGCCTCAACATTGGAACTACTGAAATTGCGAAATCTCCAGAAATACCTCCGCCGACCTGAAGTATTCCCGTCGGAGAATCGTCCTCTCTATACCAGTCAGCAAGCGATTGCATTGTATCCAAGCCACCTTTCACAATAGAATTACTCTTCAGGGTACAATCAAGCACTCTGGCTGCAAGAAGACTCCCAAGAGTCGAGTCTTCCCATCCTGGTGTGAAAATGGGTAGATTAGCATCTGCGGCCGCAATTAGCCATGATTCCTCTGAAGGAGAGGATATTTCTAACTCTTCATGAAGAAGTAAATCATAAACATATTCGTGGGGAAAACGTCTATCCCCTACAACCTCTGCTTCTTCCCAAAGTCCTAGCAACTTCTCGCCTATTTGGACGAAAGCCTTCTCTGGGATAGCCACATCTGTGACACGATTCATCTTCCTCTTCGATAGCTCAGCATCATCTTTTTTGCTTTGCTCTCTCCAATTTGGAATCATTTCGTATTCAGATCTCGAAACGAGGCCAAATAACTCCTCCTCTAAGTTTGCACCAGTACAACAAACTGCATGAATACGCTGCTCCCTGATTGCCGGAGCGAGGCTCTTTCCTATTTCTGCTGTTGACATCGCACCCGCCAAAGTCAGCATCAGCCTGCCACCACTTCCGAGAAAACCTCTGAGAGATTCAGTACACCTGGACAATTCTCCAGCATTGAAATGCTTGTAGTGCTTCTCTATGAAGTCTCTAATACTCACCTACTCACTCCTGAATCTCTCTACTCTTTCCCTGAACACCATCCGAAGTCCCGGTATCTTAGATATTAAATGATCATGAATCAGATTAGCTACCGAATCAGGATCGTGATTTCCACAAGTAAAAACGTCCAAAGCTAACAACCCCCTTTCTGAGTAGCAATGAGCAGTAACATGGCTCTCGTCTATCAAAACGATTGCAGCGAACCCAATTGGACTAACACTCCCATCGAACTCCTCCACATGCGAATGAACGACCCTAACTCCCGAATCAATCACTCCTTTCTTCAGAATCTCTAGAACTAAAGACCCCTCATTTACACTTGGAGGTGCATAGTCAACATAGTCAATTAGCACATGGGCTCCGACTGGCTCAGGCACGCTCACGCTTCAGGTGTAAAGTCACCAAGATTTCAAACTCACTCTTCACAAAGCCATCTTCTAAGACGATTTATTCCTTCATTAATGGCATCCTCATCAGCAGCATAGGATACTCTCACGAAACCATCCCCGTCTGTTACTAGAGAAGCGGGAATTAGTTGAACTCCCGCCTCCAGAGCACCATCTGCGAACTCAATATCACTCATTCCAGTACCAGTTACATCAGCAAAAACGTAGAAAGCACCTTCTGGCTCAGGTACTCTAATTCCTGGTATGGAAGACAAACCGTCTGTCATTATCTTTCTTCTTGTGAGATATTCCTCATTAAATGAATTGACATAATCATCACAACCAAGAGCAACTCTGGCCGCATCCATCATGAACGTAGGGATATGGGAAGCAGAATTTGCCTGACACTTAATCGCCGCTCTCATTGCGTCTTTGGGCCCAGCCAAGAATCCCACTCTCATTCCTGTCATAGCCCACGATTTCGACCAACCATTCACTACAATCGTCCTATCTTTTCCCCCAGGAAGTGTTGAAGGAGAGACATGGGGCCAATCTACCCAAACCATCCTTCCATAGATTTCATCAGAAACAATCCAGAGATCATGCTCCTCAGCTATTTGTACAATTTCTGCAATCTCATCCGGTGTAAAGACAGCTCCAGTAGGATTGCATGGAGAATTTATTAGAATCATTCGTGTTTTCTCGGTTATGGCTTCTCTAATTGCCTCAATGTCTGGATGAAAGTTATCCATCTTCACCCTTACATGGATTGGCGTCGTTCCGATGAATTCTAGCATTGGCTCGTAAGACGCCCATGAAGGAGAAAGAAGAATCGCCTCGTCACCAGGCATGGTTGTGATTAGAAATGAGTATAGCAGTGCCTGCTTTGCTCCTGGAGTCACTACGATATCCTCAGCTTCAGTCTCAATAGAATGGTGGCGCAAAAGATAGTCTGCTACAGACTCACAGAGATCCATCGAACCCGGTCCCCGAGTATACTTCGTTTTACCAGACTCAAGACTCTCGATCGCAGCTTCAATCACCTCTCTAGGCGTTTCGAAACCAGGCTCCCCAACAGTCCATCTAACGACATCTTTTCCCGGCGGCTGCAAGTATGGGGCGAAACCTACTCCGAGGCCCTCAAAGCGGGAAGACACGCGAGGCATACCTTCCTCACCGGTAACCACCCAATGAAGGTATGCCGAAACTCGGACAGTCTTCAAGAAAGAAAGTCGGCTCGGCCAACCCAAGCACGAGTGGCAGAGTAGCTATGCAATGGACTGCAGATCCATGGACCCGGGTGCAAATCCCGGCTCGTGCTCCATAAAAATCACTCAGAGATTCATCACTGCATTCAGAGTGTATAGTAGGCCTAATACCAATGCAAATACGATTACCATTACGTTGAAGTCCTCAGCTTTGTTTTCCCACTCCTCTCCAGAATAAGTCATTCCATCCTCTATTCCCTCGGGCCTTAGTCGGTAGTAAGAGTAGAGAATCAGCAGCAGGGCAAGCGGTCCTGCTACGGCATCTTGGATTGTTTGATCTGTAATCGCCCTCCGCGCTTCATCATCAACATATGAGATATACGACTGGATCGTAGCTGCTAGGGTAAAGAAAATTCCAGGGTGAATTATTGACCACTTTCCACTAGGGCCGTCCAATACAGTTAGTAAGGTCCATAGCAGATAGACCATGAATAGACTCCCACCAACTGCCACAGTCACTGTTGAGGGAGCTCCAAGACCTTCAGAAGTATTGCCCCCTTCCACAAGATCGACTACGGACTGTGGATCTAGAAGTGCTCTGAAACAGTAGAATATTCCCATCACGATCAGTAGCCCTAGGGCCAAAAGTGCTGGGGTGTCCTTCACGTTCACTCCGGGGGAGAACTCTGACAGCCCGTCATTAACCTCATCTTCATCCATCAAAAACCAATATGCTGCGATGTATGCTACAAGAACTACAGGAACCACGTATTTCGGTGTCTCTGATGAGTCCAAGCTATCTCCCCAGTGTATCCATAGCACTGCAGACATCGTTGAGAGACCAGCAATAACCGGAATCATAGTTGTCCACTTGCCCTTAGCCCCTTCATTCAGTATAATTGCTGTCGACATGAATATCCCGAACATCAGGACGCCGTTGAAAGCGGTTTCCGGTCCACCGTTTCCATAGGAATTACTAGTTTCGGTCGTATCGTTACTAAGAAGAGTGAAGCAATCTCCGGCTCCTCCTGTCACATAGCAGTCGGCGAAGAACATGAAGTTCATCGCGTAAACAAACGTTACAATTGCGGTGAACGACAGCAATACAGCGGCAGGCATTGATTTAATCCTTAGAAAACCCATATCGTCTGGTAACTAAAGTAATCTAAAGTAATTGCCTACCTATTCGATAGAGAATGGTAGCTTTTCTAGATCTATATTTCCTCCACAGAGAATGATTCCGACTCTTTCTAACCCTGCTCTCTCTTTGAACTTTGGATTAAGAATAGCTGCTAAAGAAATTGCACCACTTGGCTCAACAATCATTTCGAAATTTTCGTAAATTAGAGTCATAGCCTCCAAGACTTCTTCATCGCTGACTCTAATGATCTCTTCCACATTCTCTCTAATTATCGGCCAAGTAATCTTACCCATGCTAGTTAGTAGTCCGTCGCAGATTGTATCAGGTCCCGTTTGAGGAACATACTCTCCTGATTCCAATGATCTTGCCGCATCGTCCGCTCCATCTGGCTCAGTTCCGAAAACGAGAGCTTCAGGGAGTAACTCCTTCGTAGAAATACTCGTACCTGAGATTAGGCCCCCGCCACCAATGGGGCACAATACTGCGTCCAAATCCCCACATTCCTCAATCATCTCCTTTGCAGCAGTTCCCTGACCTGCAATCACATTCAGATTATCAAACGGATGAATAAACGTAGCCCCTGTTTCCTCGAGCACTACGTTTGCTGCCTCAATTCGAGCCTCTAGATTCGGCTCACACAGAATAACCTCGCCACCATGACCTCTTACACCAGAAATTTTTACCTTCGGAGCATTATTTGGCATCACGACGAATGCCGGGACGCCCCTTTGTTTAGCTGCCAGCGCGACAGCCTGTCCATGATTTCCACTACTGTGGGTACAAAGACCATTTTCCGCTTCTTCGCCCAGAAGCATCACCGCGTTTGAGGCCCCTCTGAATTTGAATGCACCAATGCGTTGCATATTCTCGCACTTCATGAAAATCCTACGACCCGCTAAACTGTCTATTTTTGGTGAGTTGACTACAGGGGTTTTCAAAACAACACCTTCCAGCCGTATAGAGGCATCTTTCACATCCGAGAAGCTGACAGGGAACATCGTATTCGACTATCCCATCAGTTAGCAATACATGATTACTACGGCCTCCTCCCGTCAAAATATGGAACGTGAAGGCGGACCGGAATGGAGACTAACAGCGCTGGCTTCAATAGTTCTAATCCTTGATTCCTTGGTCCTTGGAGTCGCCCCATTAGGGCCATGGGACGATACTAGCTTCTCCAGGGGAGCGATTGGTTTGATGGGCTTAGCCCTGGCATACGTCTCTTGGTATCGCTATACTTTCAGGAAAAACGGCCTTATCCCTTGGATTGATCTTTGGAAGGATCCAGAGACTTCCAGCAGAAAAGTATTGGCGGTATCTGTCACGGCTCTATTTCTGGCTTGGATTGCCGGCAATCCAATGCAGCACCTACTTCCAGATCCTACAGGTTTAGTGATTAGTCTTGTCGGCCTTCTTCTAGGGATTCAAGCAATATATGCGATGATGACTTTTGGACCTCTTAGAGAGGACTGACTATCTCCTTCCAGGTTTCCAAAACTGTAGTGGAAGCGGAGACTCTCCTTGCATGGCGCGGAAGGCTAAGTGATCCGCTCTTTCATTCCACCTATGCCCTCTATGTGCTGGCACATGCTCGCCGGCAAGGTCGATAATGGAAGCAACCTCATCCCACAGAAGGCCGACCTTTCTCGCCAACTCTAGATTTGCCTTCGCCTTCCAAGATCCAGAAGCGATATTTAGTGCATAATTAGAATCTCCTCTTATCACACATTCCTCTATGCTGCCCTTAGTCAATAACCACCTCAGAGCATTAGCAATTGCTGAAAGCTCTGCAGTATTGTTCGAACCGACTTCAGCACCCAAATAACCATCCTCTTCAGAATTAGTTACAACTTTCCCATAAAGCTCTGTGAGAAGATCACCCTTTCCATTCCCACTTCCTACGTCTCCTTCGATCACGCAAAAACCCCAACCAGCGCTTGTTTCAGCAGTCACATTTCGATTCTCTTTGCAAGATCCATCTACGTAAATGTGAACCTTGCTGGGACTCTTCATAGTTAGTCTCCAATCAGGGTGGAATATCCAACTGGATCAAGAAGCTTCTCAGACTCGTTGTTCCCCCCCGTATTGATTTTACAAATCCAACCAGATCCATATGGATCATCATTGATCTTCTCTGGCTCGTCTTCCAATGACTCATTAACCTCTGTGACCGTTCCAGATAGCGGTGCATAGATTTCACTTACCGATTTTACAGACTCTACGCTAGCAAAAGACTCCATTTCGGCTACAATAGCTCCAACTTCTGGTAGCTCTACCCACACTACTTCTGTTAGAGCGTCTTGAGCAAAGTCGGTAATCCCAATGATTACTTCGTCTCCATCAACTCTAATCCACTCGTGTTCTGCTGTATACATCAGGTCATCCGGAACTTCTCCCACCATATCACCTACCATTGCGTAGAGCTACATGGGGTCAAGTTTTCCCTTCTTATTCCTCACTATGTTTTGACTCAAGATGTTCCATTTCCATCCTAGCCCACTTAGATCCTAAGTCCTGCATGCTAGCCTCATCCCTCTCATCCATAAGCCTCGATTGCATAACAGAGAGCTCTTCTCTACTCAACCAGTTATCAGTAGGCCATGTACCATGTGGCCTGCTTCCTCCCGCTATCAGAACCAATAGTAAAACTCCCGATAATAATCCCAGCACCGAAGCCAACAATATTTTGCTTTCCCTAAACTCTCCTGCGTTTTCTATAATACCTATGGAAACGACTGTAGTCATCGTAATCAAGAAACCCCAAAGGATTCGCCCCATCTTCTTTGCGGGGGTATCCATATCTACCCGTTTAAGATACACTGCATCAACTTGACCTAAAGAGCATCAGAAGTCCTGGATTAACTTTTGAATTTTGTAGGGAAGAAGGGACCTATTCACCGGCGTGACTTCGAGAATCCTAGCATCGTCTCTCCTTCTAATATCCTGTAGAAGAGGGTGCCTACTTTTCTTATGAAGGGTCAATAGAGTGGGTAGATCATGCTGGAGAGCCAGCCTTACGGAGTTGACGAAACCCTCACTTTCAACTGTGAATTTCCCAACTTCGTCAATGACTAAGATTTCACAGTTTCCTATGCTATCCAAGATTGCCGGAACCCCTACTCTATCAATCTCAGTAGGATCAATTCCAAATCCGAGAATCCTGTTCCTGGAATCTATTTCACGGTGTGCCATCACACCCTTTTCTCCAGTTAGGATATTAACACAAGCGTAACCAACCCTCTCTCCATTTTCTATTACTGGCTCGCATCTCATCCCCCCGACAATATGCTCTGGCGGTGACGGACCTTTTGTCCTCTTGAAGCCACCTCCTTCTTCGGAAATCATGTCCACTACCTTCTGCAATACAGCGGACTTCCCTGAACGAGGTAGACCTGTGATTCCAATCTTTGGATTGATTCCCATTTTCCTCTCCTATCTCTTTTCCCAACTTCGGAACAGTTCTCCTATGCAAACCACGAATATTAACTCATGCTAAAATTGGGTCTATATTCCGGATTTAGGAAAATGAAATCCGCAATTTTCAACTCAAAGCTTCGTCCTTTCCAATCATATGGAACGAAGACTCCCCTTCTTCAATATCGAAAGGAAGCATCTCAATTTCGTAGTTGTTTACATTATTGTTTGCAGCCCAAGCCCTAGACCATAAATCCAAGTCGCTGGAATTTAATTTGGCAGCAAGGAATTGCAAACCCCCATCAAGAGATCCGCAACGCTCTTTCAGAACTTCCAACACAGAATCAGGAAGATCCAGGAAACTCACAGAATTCGACAAAATACAGCCCTTAGGAACTACGGCCCAAACCATCCTCCTTCCCAATTGAGGACTAACAATTGCTTGGCAAACTATCCTGGAAGGTCCGGCCATGTCCTTGGGCCCATTCCAACCAGAATTAGTAGAATTTACGACTTTGGAAGAATCCTGATCGTATGCAGGGTGAACCAATCTACCTTTACCGCTTGAATATTCTATGTGTGATGCCCTGATAAAAGGCAGCATTCCTCTACTACCAGTCCAGTCACAGATATTTTCTGACCAAGATGATCTGTCAACCTCTCCAACTCTTACTTTAATTGAGACGTCGCTCGGATTCAACCAGGTCCCCTGCTCAACGAGTCTTGGTTTATCAGCGAGCTGTCCAATTGCAGACAGGGTCCTGTTCCTGGCAGATTCAGATCTTGGCATTTTAGGAACTGCCCACGATGCATCCGTCCAACTCGACCAAGGGCCCCTCTCCAATTCTAAGAATGGTGCCTCAGAGTAGAGTCCCTTTCCATGAACAATATCACTAGTTCTTAGTGGATCGAAACTGGTCATTACTTCGGTTTTGCCGCCTACTGACACTCCGATTACCGAGACTCCCTGGGACCCTCCGAAAAGAAGTTGACTATCCTCTGGGAAAGACCACACAGAATCCCATTCGTTGGACTCAACTAACAATTTTCTTAATGGTAGACTGCTCTTTTCTCTAAGAACAGAACTCGGCACTACTAGTCTAACCCTACCGCCTTCTCCCGAAATCTGCAAGGATCTCTCGATGTACAATCGGTAGAGATTCACATTTCCTTTGATTGCAGAAAATCTAGGCTTTCCATCGGAACCAGCGAATTGACGGAGTTCTCTCGATAGGTCCTTTCTCATCTGACTACCTTCCGGATGACCTCTGAACCTATCTTTTATCCTAAGCCAAGGAGGCCTTGAAACCAATAACGTAGGACTCTCGTTCCAAGGCCACTCGCCCAATAGAGGGTCACAACATCTCACGTTGCTTTCAATAATCATCTCAGCTTCATTCAGGCCAATTCTACTACTATCTCCCTCTCCTTCTAAATCGACTAGTCCAAGCCTTGCCAGTACAATGATTATTCTCTTCCTAGCACTTTCAACCGCTATCACTGAACTGTCTACTAATTGAAGACCTTCCAGCAATTTCAGTGTATCTTCCTTCCTTTCCTGGGGCGAAGACCCAGACAATCTTTCGGAATGAATCCTAAGAATTCGTTCCGCAAACACTCCCCCTCCCACGCACGGATCTGCAAAAGGAAGCGGAATTCCAGAGCTCGTGATGTTCTTCTCGAACTCTTTACTTTCTCCATCACTCCCATCATCCGATATGTCTTCATTAATTTGCTTTGCAAATGCCCTGAAACTCGGTGGCAAGGCCGCTAGCGAAAGAGTTGCGGGCGGCTCTTTCTTCCTATTCTTCCCATGCCTTAATTCATCATTCAATATTGCATCAACGAATTTTGCTGGAGTTGCATAGACTCCTCTGGGAGAGCGACCATCTCTCTCGGCATCGAGTCTAGCAAGGAGATGGTCCAGAACAGTGCCCGGATTACTCAGAAGACCAGCTGGCAGAGTCGGCCAACCCTGTGGAAGAGCTGCTGCAATGGGTTGACCCTTCTTCGTTGCACACAACCAAGAATCCAGCCAAGTACCTATCTGAAGCTCCCTGTCAGGACACTCATGATCCAGTCTAGCATACCATCCAGAAGTCTCGCTTGTCATGATATATCGATGGAATCGCTCTTATTCTATCAATGGTTGTATTGCAGAATCCAATCCTGCTCATCCGTCAATAACGAAAACATCCCTTTCGATTTCGATAATCTGCCTTTTTTGGAGAAGCCATGAGATCGACTCATCAATGTCCTCAGAACTGATTCCTGGAGATTCAAGCAAACTCGTAATCTCATCGAAATGAAGCCCATTGCCTCGGATACTAGAGTCCTCTATAGCGATCAAAATCTTCTGACTGATATATGCAAGGATCAAATCATCATCAGTCGATAATTCCCCAAAATCGACCAACGGGACGGAGTCTTCCAGATCAGAAGCAAGACTCTCGCCCTCATCACCCGACTTGTAAACATCAAACAGGTTTCTCTGTTTTGGGTCATTAACTGGAGAAGAGCCGATCCCCTCTCTCCTCCTTTGCATCTGTTTAGCCAGATTCTCAATTCTGTGCAGACGCTGTTCGAACCTCAACTTCTCCCTTCCTAGGTGCGATTCTAGCAACTCCAATTCCTCATTGGCTCTCTCATCCAACCACTTAGATAAATCCCAATTCGGATTCTGCCTCAGCATGGTCTCCCACAGTAGAGAAACTGATTCAGGGAGTGTCCTAATATCAATCTTGGATCCTCGCCCACCTTCCTCCGGATTGCCGCTCACGCATCACTAGTCCGCTTGACCGTCTATCAATGTCTCCCAAACCTACTCAGAATTTCCATGGGTGGGTTGATGAATGAAAAGCAACTGCCGAGAATAATGGCAGCGTATAGATTGGCTCTTTTGCCCGGCGACGGGACTGGAAGAGAGGTCATGGAGGAGGTCAAGCGAATACTCGCCGTCTTCGAAGAATTTGGGACCTCGAAGTTTGAAATCACAGAAATACCCTGTGGCGGCCAACACTATCTTGAGAATGACGAGGAGTGGCCCCCAGGGTCATTCGAGCATTGTCGAGATCAGTCAGATGCGATTATTGTTGGAGCGGTTGGTTGGCCTGGAGCCACGCTCCCTAACGGAGATATAGCGGGGGGGCAGGCTCTGTTAGGTCTGAGGTCAGCATTGGACCTGTACGCTAACATCAGACCAGTCAAACTCTACAAGGGAGTAAGACACAAGGTCCACGGTTCTTTCGAGGACGTTTGGGACCATGAACTAGTCGATATGGTCATGATACGAGAGAACACAGAAGGCCTCTACCATGCTCTCTTGAGGCGCTCTGCAATGGCTGCAAGGGGCGGCGAGAAAGATGAACCTATGGTGATTGACAGCTTCCCCGGACTAGAGGGGCATGTAGAATGGGACGTTCGTCCAATTTCACAAAAAGGTAGCGAGAGAGTAATTAGGTTTGCCTTTGAGCTATCAAAAGACAGGGAAGAAAGGCTAGGGGTCCAACAAAGCGTAACTTGCGTAGATAAGAGCAACGTTACTAGAGGTTGCAGGCTCTTTAGAGAGGTCTTCAGGGAAGTGTCAAGCGAGTATCCCTCTATGGAATCAAACGAGGCATACATCGATGCCTTCACAATGTGGCTAGTTAGAAGCCCGGAAGAGTTGGACGTCGTAGTCCTACCGAACATGTTTGGCGATATTGCAACAGATCTTGCTTCAGTATTGCAAGGAGGAATGGGAATGGCAGCCAGTGCAAATATCGGAGACGAGCATATGCTTTTCGAACCAGTCCACGGGTCCAGCCCCAAACATGCAGGGCAAAACAAGGTAAACCCAATCGCAGCAATCTCCTCAGTCAAACTAATGTTCGAGACACTGGGTAAGAGGAAGGAAGATCCGCAGATCTCTCTTTGTGCAGAGGTTCTTGAGAGGGCAATATCTGAACACATGTCGTCCGGTGGATTGGTTACTTATGACCTAGGAGGACAAGCTTCGACAACAGATGTTGGCGAGTCAATTGCTACAAGATGCGCAAAGCTACTACTCGAAATAGGAAGCTAGTCGCCTGGAATTCTTCCAACCGACTCTGAAATCTCTCTCAGCCCTTCTTTGAGGACAGACATGTTGTCCCACTCACTGGGGGGCTGAGTCCCAGAAAGAAGCTCTGATAGAATCCCCTTGAAAGCCCTGGAAACCTCATCAACTATAGTTACGCTAGCCATCATCGAGCTTCTGGAGAGGGGGTTCAAATCAATCACCAAAACCTCCTTCCCAAGCCCTACCAGAGCTTCACATCTGTCCCCATCCTCGAGTGGAACAAGGATAGTATCAGCCAGACCTATTCCCGCTTCAGTGCATTTTGATCGAGGGCCCTCCAATCCTAGAATCCTGAAATTGGGATCCAAACCAAGAAAGCTGACCTTTCCTACTGCTTCGGTCCAGTCTCCTACGAAGCCACTAGGAGAACCCCGAGAGGAGACAGCAATTCGTTGCTCTTCCAGGAGTGAAATTAGTCCCGAAACTCTTTCTGGTGTTCTGTAGTAAAGATTGACCTCTATCGAGCACCCTAGGACAGCTGCGACTCTAATCGCGTCTTCTCCAGCGAGTAGGACTGTGTTACCATTAACTGATATCACTGGGTTTACAGCCGATGCTAGCCTTGCAGAGGCCTCAATTATTGCTCTCGACGCAGACTGAGTGGTTCTTTCACCTAGAAGATAATCGAAAGCCTCACCCCTACCATGAGCAATCATAGCTGAATCGGCGAGTAGTCCATCCATTGCACCATCAACAATTTTTTGCCTCGATTCAAGAGACAACTTCCTAGGATGCGTATTTGGAATCTCCATATCACCTACATCCTACAACCATAGAAATATCCATTGAACGAGCTGCCATATTGATTTCGCTGCTAGAGACTAAATCAACTCCGGAGATTGACGCCCAGTCTGGCAGTTCTTCTCTGACAATTCCCCCTGAGCCTTCAAGAATACACCAACTTCTCAAATCCATACTTCTCAATTCCTCGTCTACTTCACCGCAAGCTCTCGGACCCATATTATCTAGCAGAAGCACAATCCTGTCCTCGCTTCCTCTGAGATTTTGCGCCTCGGACCACGATTTAGCTGCAGCTGTTGCCTGTTCTAGCTCTGAAACCTCTAGCACAGTGAAAGGAGAGTGCAGTCCGAAATCAATAGAGGGGATGACCGAACGAATAGCCGAAACACAATCTTTTTCAGGCTCTAGAACAGCAAGATCGTTCTCCTTGATCATTAGAGCATCAGACCTACTGAGTCTGTGCGTAAGCCCCCCCCCTACATGCACCGACCACTTGTCCATTAGGCCCCATGCCGTCTTTCTCGTGCACGCCACTGCAACTCCCTCTGATTCGGAAACCCATTCTGCAGTTGAGGATGCTATTCCTGACATCCTTCCTAGCAGGTTTAGGAGGACTCTTTCACAACTCAGAACACTGGAAGAAGGTCCTTTCAGCGAGAGCAAACCCTCTCCAGAGGAAACTCTCTGGCCCTCCTCCACCATCCATTCAACTGAGCATGAATGGAAGAATCGATCGATAAGCCTGTCAACAGGGAAACTTCCAGACACCACTCCGTTTGATTTTGCCACTGCAATTGAAGTTACAGCAAGGCCCTCAGTCGAATCCGAAGCTCTATCATCAGATAGATGCGAAATCAACCATCTATCGACTGATTCTTTGAATAGTTCCGAGAATCTTCCATTCCCCAAATCATAGCATAGGAGATGAGACCTATCGTGCGGAAGTGCCCCCACGTCTTTCCGGAATCACTCATCCCCCTTGAAGCATCCTAGAAGGAAAAATAACTCAATCTATAGAATCCATACCCGACTCTGCGGCACTGAGGCATGCCAATATATCGTCCACTGAGGACCTCGATTGTCCGAGCCCCGATCCATCTAAGTTAATCCTGAGTTGAGCATACTCCTTCCCTTCAATAAGCTCCGCCTTGAAATCTTCCGGATCATCCGGAGAAATGGCTGCTAGAAGCGCCTCAGCCCTATCCTTGGGCCCCTTCCAAATAATTGAGACCGTTGCCTTTCCCATCATACACCCCAGAAACGGCTACCTTGCATCAATTCATCGTCTTCTGAGAATGACTGTACAATTGTGCGTAGCAGGTAGTACATCACTAGAGTGATTATCGGCAATCCCCAATCATCTCCAAGCTGGGTGAAAGTAGGACTATACTCCTGACCTCCTGAAATTATCACCGCTACATCGATCGTTGCTGCGACAAAGGTGTATATCACAACGGCAAGACCTATGAGAAGTACGCTCCTACCTGTGAATGAGCCTTCCTTCCACCTCAGAACCCCCAGTGCTAGAAGGAAGGAGAAAACCGAAGCAACAATCCATTGCAGAACTTCATCAATCAGTGCCAGAGCAAACTCAACCCGAGAAGAATCTTCTGGAACTGGATCTCCCCACCCCGCCCAAACAATCGCAGTTGCCAAGAAAAGGCTCACTATAGACATCCCCCAGAGTAATGAGGAGATTAGACCCCCAGTGGCACTGTCCCGCATCTCCATTGCAACCCTTTCCATCTGATTCTCCAAACCCAGACCCTTGGCAAGTACCCAAAGTCCAATAATCAGAGGTAGAGAACCAATAAGTGCGATTCCATTCGGCAGTATCAGGCCTAAGCCTATGATGATTAGGAATACGGCGAGTGGGACTAGCAACCTTGACCTAAATCTAGGATCCTCAACAGCCTTGATGATGTAGTAGTAAGTCCCTTCAATGCCTTTAGACTGCCTCACGATGACCTTCTCTACTGTGTCAACCCTCACTCTGGATGTGATTATGGGTAGCGAAGCCTCGTCATCCGCCCCGTCAGTCACCAACAAAGCCGCATCCGGATGGAAGTCTTGGATAATCTCATCCAACTGGCTCGCTATGGCACGATCGCTCCTCGGTCCTACTCTAACGTCTCCTGTAAGAATTGCGATCTCAACTTCATCACTTGCATTTGCCCCCTCTGTTAGCCGATCATGGTGATGTAAGGCACCGAGTATTGCGTTTGTGTCCGACTCCTCAGGATCTGTAATCCCCAATCTAAGAGCAGCCGTGAGACACGACTTCCTACCGACAACTGGACCTCTAATCCCAGCTTTGACCCCGAGATCGTTGTCCCTGTCAATTGTTAGAACCAGTGTCCTTACCATGCCCCATCCCCGATTACACTTGAAGAGCCACTGCTTATGAGCAATTGGCAAATTCGCATCTGTGAACAAAAAAATGAGTACCTTTCCATAGGAAATATAGTGATCGATTTGATAACCGGACCGATGTTCCGTGCCCTATGCATAGAGCGAGCGCTAAGCCAAAAGCGATTGAAGCAATCTTCATGATTGCCCTTATGATTGCCACCCCAGCACTGACCCTTCAGACTGGAATAATGAACGATAACTTCCAGAAGGAGCTGGATGAGGCGGCGAAATCGGCCTACACCACACCCACTACGTCACAGGACTGTACCCTGTCCAACGTGACGATCACTGAGGTTTACACCTACAGCAGTGATGACTGGTTCGAATTGTACAATTCTGGCAACCAGACCTGCGACCTTGGCGGTTGGCAAATCAGGGACTCTGGCACGTCCTCTGGTCTTGTCATAGACAATGGCACGAACATCACATCTGATGGCTTCATGTACTTCAGCAGATCATCTGGCGACTTCTCTTTCTCAATCTCCGAGTCGGACTCTATGCTAATCTCGACGCGGAACGTATCCACCGAGAACGCCACCACCATAACCACCATCGACTCAGAAGGACGAGACGGTGCCAGCTACTCCAACAGCAGAGACGGATCATGGGAGCTCTGCGATGGGGCATGGGACTGGAACGAGCCCGACGAGATGACGCCCAACGCCACTAACGAATGTGCTGGCGACCCGTTCGTACTGTACGTCCAGAGCGAGGATGGAAGTTGGACTGACGATACCGAGACCATACCCAACGGGAGCTCCAGTTTCAAGATCAATACGACCAACCTAGACGACGGTGACAGCTACTATGTGTACTACCACTGGTCCACCCCTCTAGGGATGTCCCACAGCAGGGACTATGACTTCGTAGCCGATGGCTCGGAAATTGAATTCCAGATGCAGTCTGACGACTACTGGACCTGCGAGGTGTCCCTGAACGTGCAGCTTCGGTCTGGCTCATCCTCCGGCACACTGATCGAGTACTACCACTGGGACAGGGAGGTAGACTGCCCAATTGCCGTAGGCGACTCGTTCATCGTGTTCGACAGGATAGACACGTCCAGCGCACAGCAGCTGAACGACTCCCACGACTTCAGCGTCCGCGGGCTGTCTCTGAACCCCCTGCTGATCAGGATCCCAGACGTGGTGGTGGACGATCGTCCATACGCAATCGCCGTCAGGCAGTACCAGGACGACACCCCCACTTCCTTCTCGATAGAAGAGTGCTCGTCAAACTATCAGGACAACTGCGAGATCGAGACTACTGTAAACCTCCACAACCACGCTTGCGACGTCGATCTCTACATAGACCTGTACGTACAGTCCCCTCACGGCTGGATGGGAATAGGATCGAGGCACATCGAAGCCGTAGGCCTTTGCGACGGTTCGACGGGCTCGATCGACGAGGTGCTCACCCTCTACGGGAACATGACCAACGCCGCTGGCGAGCAGTCATGGGACGAGGTCGGTGAAGGCTCATGGGTCGGGAACGATACCGGTAGGCTCCAGAGGTTCTACTGGGACATCGATGACTCGGTCGTCGACACCCCGGTTAGATTCTACTTCTACTACGAGGGATCTCGAGTTTTCCAGGATTACACGGTATTCGACGGAGAGCCCATTTACTGGAACGCAACAGTCCCCGAGGACGACTGCAGCCCACACGTCTATGCCTACCTGCACATGATCATGCCAGACGACTCGACTGTGACCATGGACTACTGGTCAGCGACCTTCCAGTCCGACTGCGACGATTGGGGCGACATCGCCCTCCACGTCGATGACGTCTCCAACTCAGACAACGACCTGGCCAACGGGTCCAACGACATGGTCTGGAACCTCTCCGACCTGGAGCACGGCGGGGAGTACATGTTCGAGTGGTGGACACACAGGTCCAGCAGCTACACAGCCTCCGGGGAGAGCACGATAGAGGGGGAGTACTACAACTTCACCACGTTCACCTTCCACGACGCAGCGACCTCCCCCGATACCCATCTCCACCTGGACTGGGTCCTGGACGCTCCGGGAGACTGGTGCGACGTGGACGTCTACGGCATACTCTACGCCGACATCGACGAGCACCAGGAATGGTGGGACACCGCCGACGAGGAGAAGTGGACCGCAGTCGCGGGCACCAACTCCTTCGACCTCGACCCGACGTGCGACGGCACGGACGTGGTCCCGTTCGACCCAGTGACCCTGTTCCATCAGGACGCAGCTGGAAACTGGATCGCCGTAAACGACACCACGAATCTCTCTGTAGGCGAGCACCAGATGAAGTGGTCGGTCGATGCAGATGTGAGTGACAGCGATCAGAGCTTCGAGCTCAGAACCCAGTACGAGAGGTACCTGAACAGCAGCTGGCAGTACGATAGAGACCACTTTGACACGAACTCATTCGAATCCGAGTGGACCCTGTACATTTCGGACTGGTCCTGCAACATCGACTTCGAGTACGACCTGTACCTGGTAAGGCAGCAGGGCAGTCTGCTGCAACTGGATAGAGAAGTGGGAGAGCCCTACATCGACGGCCCATGCAACGACCCAATCGACATAGACGACAACAACGAGCCGGAGATCTCTATGTCCGTCGTTTACTCCGACTCATCAGAGGAGGGCATCGAGGAGGTGGCCTCTCTCGACGAGGGAGTAAACACGATCAGATGGGAGGTCGAGGACCCCATCGAGAACTACGAGCACGTGGTCCACCTGTACGCGCAGTACAACAACAAGAGGCAGGACGTATTCACAGATGTCTTCATCGCAGGCAGCTCCGATGAGTCCGGCCTGTGGGAGCTGACCCTGGACGGGAGCGTGTGCGACCTCCGGGTATGGGCGCAGGTGTACGTCAAGGAATCGAACACCTGGGAATCCTCAAACAGCATCTCAGAGAGCCTCGGCTACACCGGTAGCACCTCGGCATGCGACTACACCCCTGACTTTACAGTCTCCGGGAAGAACGCTGCTGGGGACTGGGTACAAAGCCCAGAGGCCCTGGACGAGGGAGTCAACCAATTGAGGTTCGATCTCAGCAATGTGAACCTCATTGACAACATGTCCTACTACGTGAATGCCTACGTGCAGAGCGACGGGGGCTCCTCGAGCAGCTACAGTGGCTACTTCAACATCGGGAACCCTACGTACGGCACCAGCAGTTCTTCAGCCAGCTACGACCTCTCGTCGGTGGATGACATATACCTCAATTTCACAACGAATGATTGGACATGCTCGGCATACGCCTATGGCTACGTGTACTACATCACGCCCAACAATGGGTGGCATACCCTTGCCAGCATGCAGACACACTACTTCGACACGCCCGAATGCGACCCTGCCGGAGACCTCTCCCTCTCGGGGATTCTAGAGGGCGAGTGGGAGGAGGACCTAGATTCCGAGAGCTGGGAGCTACCCGCCGGAACGACGGACCTCTACCTCAACATGACCGACCTTAACGTCGGGGAGAGGTACAAGCTGTACTTCTACGTTCACAGCTCGCAAGGTTACCTCTACCAGAGCTCGGGGGACGAGTGGTTCGCTGACTCCGACAACGAGTCCTGGCACTTCCCCCTCACGATAGACGAGACCGAGTGCTACGTCTACGGATACGCTTACCTAAGGGTCTTCGTGGACGATGGCTTCAGGGATATCGAGAACATCAACTTCCATCCACAGGAGCCCTGCGTACCACCTTTCGACATCCTATGGTCGGACGCCACCACCTCTTCAGGATGGTCGGACGCTACAACCGTCGCACTGCCGTCTGGAACCACGCAGATGCTGTTCGACCTCTCCGACCTCGGCCATGGGGACTATCGGATCGAATACTTCTGGGGCTCCGAGCAAAACTCGTACGGATGGTACTCAGACGACTTCACGGTCGATGATAACAACAGCGGCCTCTGGTGGAACATCACACTTTCCGACCAAATTTGCGAAGCTTACGTCCATGTCAATCTCTACGAGATAATCTACGGCGAGGAGCATGCGATCGGCACCAACTACGATGATATCCAACTCGCCAGCCCTTGCCAGCTCGCAGCCGTCTTGCAGACCGACTCCGACGGAGACGGGACGTACGAGCAAGCCAATCGCGACTCGCTCGAACTTGGCACCAACGAGATGAGGTGGAGCCTGGATAACTTGGAGGTAGGAAGCGAATACAGCGTCGATTACTACTGGTACTCCACTTCCAAGCCCAACGCCAACTACTCCTACAACGACTTCACATACGACGGTTCGGACCTCGACTGGCAGCTGAATACGACGGTATGGGACTGCAACGTATACGTGCGCGGCTACGTCTACAACGACTCCAACGGAGGCAACCAGATGATGAGTCGAGGCTGGAGCTTCTACCCCGATGACTGCATAGACGGCGGGGACGTCAACCTGCAGGTCAACAGGACCTACGGGTGGGCCAGTACCCACAACAACAGGAACCTGAACGACGGACTCAACGAGCTGAGGTGGGACCTGACAGACCTTGAGGCCAACCACTCCTACGTTATGGAGTGGGTCGTCGAAAGGAATGGGTACTACACGGACTACGAGACCCTCGAGTTCAACGCGACTGGCGAGGAGCACATCCTCGAGTTCAGCCTGGATGTAGAGGAGGTGTCTACCTGCGATGTCTACATCAGCTCCTTCCTATGGGTAATCATCGATGGGAACCCAATCGGCATAGAGAGCCCCGGATACTACCTGTATCCGTCTTGCAGCTACTCCGGCGACTTCCATCCGACTCCCGTACTCGTGCTTGACGACAACGGAACACCAGACGACGAAACCGACGACTCCTGGTCCGATGCATCCTTCATGGAGAACGGGAACCAGACGATTAGGTTCGACCTGTCAGGCCTCGATGACAGCATACAATACTACCTCAATGGACACGTATGCACCACCGATGAATGCGAGTCGTTCAGCATGAGCGCATTCTACCCAGCCGACGAGCCAGATCACATAGACGTGCAGATATCCGTGGACGAGTGGACCTGCGAGGTCAGCGCCTACATGAACCTGCGAATGTACAGGTTCTCTGGGGACACCCGACATGTCACGAGCGATCATGTCTACATCAGCACCCCATGCGTGAGCCCCGGGGACGTCGAGCTGGAGATCGGAGGCGAAGAGGTGGGCTACAGCCTGGGGCTGGAGAACGGCACCAACGACATGTCTTGGAACCTGACAGACCTAGCAGCCAACCAGACATACACCTTCGAGTGGAGGGTCCGACTCAACAACGACTACGTCTCCTACGAGGCGGAGACATGGTACTCAGG
>MDTB01130846.1_pt1 | contig 43022 bp, 32 predicted proteins | sample 811161 | NCBI WGS metagenome assembly MDTB01 (sample SAMN05326650, study PRJNA326480) | marine metagenome | isolation source: seawater | place: Mediterranean Sea | collected 2009 | reverse complement strand
TTTGTATTACGGCATAATTCTTTGGCCGCATCTACGCCTCCGGAAGCCAGGGCTTCTTCTACACCAGCGGTGAGTTTTGAAGTATTGGTGGTAGATAGATTTAAGTAGATGATACGCTCAATTGCTATGGCTAGCCCAAGAATCAAACAAATCAATACGATTCCCATGAATCCAGGTCCCCCCTCGATAAAACGCTTTTTCAACTCTTGGGTGAAAGATGCAGATTCGGCAGGCATTTCTTCTGCGGTTTGGTCCGCGTCATCCATGGCTGCATCATCGGCTGCATCTTGAACAGCTGCTACTGTATTTACATCCTCAGCTGTTGTGTTTGCATAAGTTGTAAAAGTGGTCGTTAGAATCCCCATTAATACGAGGGTTGTCAATACTCTTTTCATTGGTTAAGAATTTATCTGTTTTAAAAAGTTTCTAAAGTTAAAAAAAAATCGATACGAAAGAACGATTATTTAGCACAGAGTGGGGTTTTGAATTATTTTAACAATTCATATTCCGCTAGTCTTGTTGTGCTAAACAAATATAAAATTATCAATTAAAGTTGGAGTGAAAAGATGAAAAAAAACCAGACTTATTTTGGTTCTTTATTCTCTTCGCCTAAGTGGATCAATAAAACGTATCCTCTTTAGTCCTATAGAATAAAGGTGATGTTGTTAAATAAAAAAGCCCCTCATAAAGATTGAGGGGCTTTTTTATTTTAAAGAAAGGTTATTTGAATGTGTATCTAACTCCAAGTTGTGCTACCCATCTTGATCCAATAGTATTGTTTGTATTTACTCTGAGGTCGTCAGAACCTGATCTCCAACTAAATTGTGGATCTGGACCCCCTTGCTCAATAACTAATGGTGTTGTTAAAGAAGGAATAAAGAATTTTCTTCCCCAATTTTTATTTACCAGGTTTGAAAAATTAAATATATCCATCGTAATCTGTAGGGTATTTTTTTGAATCTTAATGTCCTGTGCGATTCTTAAATCAACAATATCACTCCAAGGGCCAAACAGCGCATTTTTTTCGGCGTATTGTCCACGACGTCCACTTAGGTAGTCATTACTTTCAATAAACGAATTTAGAGCTGACCAATTGGACGAATCTTCTAAATTAATTTCAGATGCATCTCTAGGGATGTACATAAGTGCTCTATTTGTTCTTGAATCGTCATTTGCAAGCCTTCCATTGTAGACATAACTATAGGGAACACCTTGTCTTCCTTCATAAAATAAGCCAAAAGAAGTTTTAAGGTTGTCATTCCATTCGTAATTATATGAAATAGAAGAAATGACTCGATGCCCTTGTGCAAAACGAGAACGTTCTACCGGCAGTTGAGAATTTCTCCCATTCACGTGAACTTGACCTCTCCAATTTGAGGAGTTTTGTGATGAGGTTTGCTCATATATTGCAAAAGAATCTCCATAGGAATATGTGGCAGAAAAATCTATTCCGTTATCAAATTTCTTGCTAGCGGACAATCCCAAATTATAAGAATACCCTTTATCGGTATTGTAAACCAAGATCATTCGATCATAAGTGTTATCCAAGGCTTCTCTTCTGTTGTAGTAAGGTCTGTTATCAGCACCATTTAGCAGGCCAATTGGCCCTCCGACATGGAGACCTTCATAGGCAAAGTCTTGAATTACATCATTAAATAGGCCGTCAAATGAAATCTTCCAGCCATCATTGAATACTTTGTCAAACCCTAAGGCAATTTTAAGTCTTTGGGGCATTTTGAAGTCTTTTGAATATAGGTCGATTTGACCGCTTAAACCCCCTGTTCCAGCGGCAACTCTTTGCGGTTGGTTTGTAACATCTGGCTCAAAACTGATTCCTCCAAAATAGGCGTCACCTCCAACAGTAGTTCCTGTATTATTGTAACTTCCAGCATACCATACCATCGGCATTCTTGATAAGAATACACCTATACCTCCTCGAAGCACATTTCGTTTATCTCCGTTAATATCCCAATTGAATCCAAATCTTGGTGAAAAATATACTTGTGTGTCTATAGATTCGCCCACAATAGCACCCTGTAGGTCTTTGCCAGCGGCCTCTAGTAATGGAATTGTTCTCGTGTTAAAATCAGTATTGGTTGGACGATCGCTAAAAATTGGTATATCAAATCGTAATCCTGCAGTAACTTTAAAGTTTGTGCTAACCTGATAATCGTCCTGTAGGTAAAACCCAATTTGAGCGTAATCGGTAACCGCTGCACTTTCAATAGCATCATCACCAAGTGAAGAAGTTAACAGAGAGTAGGATCTGAACATATTGTCTAATTCACTGGGGTCATTGTTCAGAAAACCTTCTGGAGAATTATAAAAATAATCTCCATAATTCTGTCTAATAAAGAGATTCGTAGAAGAGTAAAACTCATTATGTGTACCAATTGTAAGGGTGTGTTTCCCTTTATAGAGTTCGAGATTATTTGTTATTGTAAATACATCCTGATCAAGTAAGTTTGAGGTTGAAAATGGTTCAGAACCAAATTCAATTCGTCCAGCACCGTCTTGAATTCGTACTCGAGGGAATCTAACATTATCATCATTCAACGGATCTCTATCATCTCTGGTTGTGTTTAATGATACAACTAGACTATTATTTAGTTTACTAGTTTGATGTGTCCAATTTAAAGAAAGGTTGGTATTCTTACTTACAAATGCTTCAGATCCTTGAAGGAATCTAGCATTAAAATCATTGGAAGTTCTGGCTTCAATATTATTTGCCTCAGTGTATCTAAATGTTAAAGAAAGATTATCTTTCTCACTCGCGTTAAGATCAAGTCTCACATTGAGTTTATCACTTTCTAATAGGGTTGAATTAGGAGACAATGTGCCTGGATTATAGCCATATGTATTTTGAATTTGCTGACCAAAACCACTAATTGCAGATCCTAAGTCTCCTGCGTAATTAGCAGAATTCCAAGGATTAGGGGTCTCATCATCTTGTCTTTCGTAATTGATAAAATAAAACAGTTTATTTTCTGTTATGGCTCCACCAAGTCTTATCCCATAGAGATTATTTGAAAATTCAGGTAGTTTTTCATTTAAATCCCATGAGTCTTTCCCTGCTAAGTTTTCGTTCTTCAAATAGTAATATGCAGACGCTTCAAAATTGTTTGTACCTGATCGAGAAACAGCGTTAATTGCACCCCCAACAAAACCTCCAACTTTGACGTCAAAGGGAGAAACTTGAACTTGAAATGACTCCACTGCATCAAGAGAAATTGGATTTACTCCTGTTTGCCCTCCATTTGTTCCTGAACCTGCCAATCCAAAAATATCATTGTTTACAGCTCCATCAATGTAGATAGTGTTGTATCTGTTATTTTGACCTGCAATTGATATTGTAAAACCATCATTTCCTTCCTCAATTTGCGCAAATGGTGAATTTCTGACAAACTCTCCTATAGATCTTGAAGCCTGTGGTAGAGCGTCAATTTTCTCTCTGTTTATGTAAGTTTCGTTTCCAGTCCTGTCTGAATTGTAATCTTGAGCAAGAATAACAACTTCATCCAGCTCAGTCAAAACAGAACTTAAGGTTGGATTGAATCTTTCGGTTTGACCTAATTGTAAATAAATATTGTCCTGTGAAAAGTTTTCAAAGCCGGTGTAAGTAATTTCGATTTTGTAGGGCCCACCTGGTTTAAGTCCAGAGATTCTGTAATAACCTTCTTGATCAGTTATAACTCCATATACAACTCCAGTATTGATGCTTGTAACGACAACATTTGATCCCAATAGAGGGGTTCCTGTATCATCAACAACACGTCCACCAATGGCTGATGATGTGGTTCCTTGTGCGAATGTTGTTAGGAAGCACATGATCAAAATCGTACTAAATAATATTTTTTTCATTTTTTTTATGTTTGTTTCCACAAAATTCAATAATTGTAGAAGCTGTCGTGTTATCCTAGCCTTAACAAATAAATATTCTAACATCTTCTTAGTATTAGAACTTTAATGTTAAAGTTAACTTACATGTTAACTGTGGATACGATGACTTTGCGTTTGATGGGATTATTGTTAAACAAACAAATTAAACAATTTGATTTGAATGCAAATCACTAAATAATTTAGCCTGTAATTGATAAAGATTGTCCGTACGGCCAAAACATTATTTTAAAGAAAACAGCAAATGAGATAAGGGAAAATCATAGGTATTTAAGTTTTACAAACATTTATTTGGAAGCACTTCAACAACAGATGAACTTAGCATTGATTAAGATACTTGAGATACTTTAATTGATATTGGGTATTTTATATGTTTACTTGTCTTTTCCCCAATTTACACGACTTTAATTTCCAAGTTTTCGATTTATTAATTTTTCCCCTAATGATTCCAAATAAAGAAAATCAAGCTCAGTATCTATCTGTTTTGAATATTCTTCATCAAAAATTACATATCCTATATTTCCACCAAGTCGATTTTTGTGGTTTAAAAAATGATCAGTTTTAAATATGTAAAGGGACCCGTTTTCAATGTATTGTATGTCTTCATTATTTATTTGTTGCCTCATAGGCCTTTTCATAAAATCATATTGTGCGTATGCATTGTTATTGGACACCTTCCAGAAAAAATTATGCGAAGCAGAAAGTGAAAGTAATGAATCATTTTGCTGTTCTAAAAATTGATTTATAGCTCTATCTAAGGAATCATCAGGTCTAAGTGGACTAGTTGGTTGAAGTAAGACGATTGCATCTGGTTTTGGATTTATTTGTGATAGCGCATGTTCAATTGCTGATTCTGTAGTTGCCATGTCCCCAGAAATAATACTCGGCCTTTCTATAATACATGCACCATAATCTCTAGAAAACTCAAGAATTTCCTGTTCATCAGAAGTGACGTAGGTTTTGGAAATTATATTTGATGCTTGGGAATACATTATTGAATGAGTTACAAGCGGGTGACCCAAGAAAAGTCGTTTATTCTTATTGGATATCCCTTTGCTCCCTCCCCTAGCCGGGATTATTGAGATAATATTCATGTGTCAGAAATAATATTTTTAAGAGATTTTACTTTTCCAAGTTCAATTTGTTCGTTGATATAATCCATTTCCCTTTGAGTGTTATGCTTTTTACCACGTGTTAAAATATTATTATACAACCATTTTTTAATTTTTGAATCATAATAGTGTTCTTTTGAGTCAATAAAAAAGTCAAAGCCGTGAATAACTACAGTCTTATAATTTTCCATTGCCCATAAAATCGAACTAGTTCCAGTTGTTATCCTGTCGGATTTAATTAATTCTTCATAATCATAAACTTTCTTTAATGGTACTAAGTAGTACTGATTTTTATCGAGATTTTGTCTTTCTTTAATTCGGGCATCCATTAAATCATAATATTTCACATAAACAGACGAAGGAACGAAAACGATGACCTTTTCAGGAAGTTTCTTCCGGGGCCTTACATGCTTATTCGCACCATTAAACCAAATATTGACTTTTTGTCCTACATTTTCTTTAAATGTTTCAGTTTCGTAATTATTTATTCTTGCAACATTTTGATAACTATCAATTATATCACCATATTTAGTGTCTAGAACTGAACTACCATTTCCTATAATTAGAATTTCCTCTTCTTTGTTCATTATAAAAAATTTCTAAGTTATATAGTTAGATATTTTGACTGATGATCCTAATTTTAATGATAAATAGTCTTTCATCTTTTGTTTTAATTGTAGTGCCTTTATTTCGTTTCCTAGCATGGTAAAACAAGATATCATTTCTGATGAGTTTTGTATCACAAAGCCTATTCCCTCTTCAACCATCTCTATTGCTTCATCAAGAATTCTAATGTTAGGACCGTAACATGTAATCAATTCATAGGCGCATGGTTCTATTACTGAGTGAACTCCTGATTGACCAAATATTTTGTCTTTACCAAAACCACCTCCAATATAAGCAAGGTCACAATGTTTATATAAATCAGCTAAGATTCCAATTGAGTCCACAATGGCGACATTCACTTTGGATTTGTTATTTTGGCTATGAAGTGTAGGTTCCATATTTAATCCTTTCAGCATGCATACTATTTCATCTACAGTTTTGTGGTCTACTTCGTGTGGAACAACAATCAGCTTAATTTTTTTTTCTTTTAAAGAAGCATCACCTTTAGGAAAAAATTGTTTGAGGGCTTGAAAAATGATATCGTAGTCTGATTCATTAATACTTCCAAAAATGATTGTCTTGACTCCATTTGTGTCGCTAAAGATAGATGGTTGTTTATTATTTTTTTTTCTAAATAACATTTGGTCAAAACGACTATCACCAGTTACAATTATTTCAGAATGTGGAAGTAATTTATTAAAGTTTTTAGCAATTCTGTAAGAAGGGGTAAGTATTTGATTAAAGTTTTTAAATACCCATCTATTAAATAAAATGAAAGGTGACTTCAGGCGGAGAGATTCACTGTAAAGATTCGCATTGATTAATGTAGTTTTAACTTTAAAAAGCTTTGCCATTAGGATATGGGTAGGCCAAATATCGTGTCTTACAACCACATACTGATTAGGATTTAATTTTTTGAAAAATAAGAAGCTATAAATGATTAAGTCGTATGGATGAAAACATACTCCGTCTGCTAAAGATGTCTGATTCATTTTCAAATAAACTGTTGGAGAAAAAAAACTAAGAATTATATAAAATTGATCCCTTTTAACTAATTTCAGAATAGGGACTAATTGCTCAAACTCTCCAGTAGAAGCCGCATGAAATATTATAACTTTTCGACCGTTTCTATTTTTTAGAATCCCTTGTTTTGCAACACCAATGCTCTTCCATGTCAAATTACGGCGTATCTTAAGCTTTTTACTGAAAAATGAGAGAAAAAATAATAAAGGAAGTAGGATGGGGGCAACAAAAACATAAATGAAATAGAAAAGCACCGTTTATTTATGAGATAAAATTACGTCAGCAAATTCTCTAAATGCACCTTCTCCTCCAGCTTTATTTGTGATATAATGAGGGGTGAAGATATTCAATATAGGGCTGTTTGGGGGCATACAAGAAAAACCAACTTTTTTGAGAAGTTCTAGGTCATTTAAATCATCTCCAATAAATGCCATGTTTTCTAATTCCAGGTCAAATTTTTTACAAAGTGAGTTTGCCCTTTGAAGTTTATTTTCTTCTCCTATATATAAATGTTTTATTTTTAGTTTATTGGCTCTTGCTTTCACTGCCATACAATTTTCAGAACTAATTATAACTGTTTCAATGTCAAATTTTCTTAAAAGGGAAACCGCCATTCCATCATAAGTTGAGAAGGCTTTTTGAAAAAAACCGTCTTTAGTATAATAGAATTTTGCATTAGTCCATACACCATCAATATCCGTAAGGACTAATTTTATTTTTTTAAATTCTATATCTACCATTCTATGTCCGTTTCTTTAATAATAACATCTTTTTGCAAATGTACCTTGGTTTTTTTGCCCAATATACTTCCTAATTCCATAGGCGAGATTCCTGTTCCAGGTCCTTTAGTAGTTATCATTTCACGGGTTATTATTGTATTGATATTTATATCTTTTAATGTAACAAGACTCTTTCCAAGTTTTTTAAATACTTTAATTTCGGATTTTTGAACTGTTTTTTCACTAGACCCCAGCGCTTTTTCTATATTACGAATATCTCGAACCATTTTTTTAAAACCTAAAGGTTCTAGGGATGCTGCATGGTCCCCTCCTTTCATCGTTCGATCAAGGGTGAAATGCCGTTCAATAATTTTAGCGCCGATTGCTACAGCAGCAGAAGGAACTGCAATTCCCAATTCATGACCAGAATAACCAATAATTACACCTGGGAAAAGTCTTTTGTAGGATCGAATGACATTTAAATGTATTTCCTCAAAACTAGTTGGATAAGTGGAGGTGCACTGAAGAATGGCGATTTGATTATTATAATTATTTATAAGGTCATACGCTTTTTTGACGGTATCTATAGCTGACATTCCCGTGGATAAAATTATGGGTTTATTTTTTTTTGCGGTATGTTCTAGAAGAGGGAAATTAGTTAAATCTGCTGAAGCCATTTTAAAAAAAGAGACCCCTAAATGGTCTAAAAAATCAACACTTTCTTCATCCCATCCTGAGGCAATAAATGAAACGTTGTGAGTGTTTGCACAAGCAAATAACTCGGCATAATCTGACTTAGATAATTCTAAAGCTTTTTTATGTTCTCCATATGTTTTTCCAAAACTGTTCGGATTTTCGTAAGGTGCGTTAAGACCTTCTTGTGTTAATATCCTTTGAATAGACCTTTTTTGAAACTTGACTGCATTGGCGCCTGCTTCTGAGGCTTTTTGTATTAATTCTTTGGCTATATCTAAATCTCCTTGATGATTAATTCCAATTTCGGCTATTATATACGTAGGATGGTTTTCACCGACTTTTTTCTTATCTAATTCAATAACACTCATATTTTTTTAAACAATTTAGTGCTACATAAGCTTAAGTGTTTAAATTGATTGTTACCAAATTAGTGTAGAAAGCTGTCTTTTTGTTATTTAAATATTTCAAAAAGATTAAGTAAATGTCATAACAGTTATAACACAGTTTCTTTAAATACCAAAAAACAACTTAGCAGAGAGGAAGGGATTCGAACCCTCGATACGCTTTTGGCGTATACACACTTTCCAGGCGTGCGCCTTCGACCACTCGGCCACCTCTCTAAATTGAGTGCAAAAGAAACAAAAAATTAATTTGTTTATGCCTTTTTTTTTAAAAAAAACTGAAGTTATCCTATAGTGAAATCGAAGTAAAAACTCGTTGGACGTTAGCGCTGGTTATATGGGCTACTTCTGTTGGGTTTATCTTGTAAATTTCAGATACACGTTCCAATACAAAACCCAAATAAGAACTTTCGTTTCTTTTGCCTCGGTGGGGAGATGGAGCCAAATAAGGTGCATCAGTCTCCAATGCCAAGCATTCCAAGGGGATTTCGGATAAGAATTGATCAATTTTTCCATTTTTAAAAGTCACTACGCCGCCTATCCCTAGTAATAAATTATTGTCGATAACGCGCTGGGCTTGTTGCAAATTCCCTGTAAAACAATGAAAAATTCCCTTGAGTTGGTTGGAATCAAAAGTTTCTAAAATCTCAAAAACTTCATCAAAAGCTTCTCGACAATGAATGACTATTGGTAAATCTCGGTCTATGGCCCATTGTATTTGTAGTGCAAAAGCCACTTGTTGTATCTTGAGGAATTTTTGATCCCAATACAAATCAATCCCAATTTCTCCCACCGCACAATAACGCTTTGTGTCTAATTCCGTTTCTACTATACTTAATTCTTTTTTGTAATCTTCTTTCACATGGGTAGGGTGCAGGCCTGCCATTAAATGGATTCGTTCTGGCCACAGTTGTTGAAGAGCTAGCATTCGCTGATAATAGTTGGAATCGATAGCTGGAATAAGAAATTGTTCTACTCCTGCAGCAATGGCTCTTTCAATCACGACCTCACGATCCTCATCAAATTGCTCAACATAGAGATGTGTATGTGAATCGATTAATTTCATACTACAAAAGTAGTATTTTCGTAACGCCGCATTGATTGTCAAGCCCGTTATTATCTATGAAGTGTATTATCCCTTTTCAAAGAATTGAAACCGATCATATTTGTTGTATGCTTGTGATTAACGGCCAACAGGGGTTTTTTCTAATTGACACAGGTGCCAGTAATAGCTGTATTGCCAAATCACGCCAAAGATTTTATGGCTTGATTGCTGATGAAGATCCTATTGAAGCAGCCAGCGCAGGATCAGAGAGATTGGAAGCTCAGAAAATGCAAAAAGTGCTTTGGGAAGACACCCAAGGAAACGTGTTGGGTTGGTTTCCAATTATGCTATTGAACCTGGAAAGCATCAATGATACACTTGCCAAACAGGGGGCACCTGCAATTGAAGGGATTCTAGGAGCAGATGTTCTAAGCCAATTGGAGGCGCAAATAAATTACGCCACTATGAGATTGTCTTTACAACTCTAGCGCTGCTTTAACATCTCCATCCATCAATAAAGCGAGTGGTTCTTCTAGAGCTTCTTTAATGGCTACTAAAAACCCAACCGATTCCTTCCCATCAATGATTCGATGATCATAGGATAAGGCCAGGTACATCATCGGACGAATTTCAACCTTACCTTCTATGGCTACAGGACGTTCAATAATATTGTGCATCCCAAGAATAGCCGATTGTGGAGGGTTGATAATAGGAGTAGACAACATGGATCCAAATACACCTCCATTGGAAATAGTGAAGGTTCCTCCTGTCATGTCGTCAACGGTGATTTGTCCCTCACGGGCTCGAATCGCCAAACGTTTTATTTCGCTTTCAATTTCTCTAAAAGTCAACTTCTCAGCATGACGAACCACGGGAACCATTAATCCTTTGGGTCCAGAAACTGCAACGCTGATGTCACAATAGTCAAATGACACTTGGTGATCGCCGTCGATCATCGAGTTTACATCGGGATAGCCTTCCAATGCACGAACTACTGCTTTGGTAAAAAAGCTCATAAAGCCCAACCCCACTCCATGCTTTTCCTTAAAGAGTTCTTTGTATTCTGCCCGCAAAGCAAAAATGGGTGCCATGTCCACTTCATTGAAGGTGGTCAACATGGCTGTATCATTTTTAACACTGACCAATCGCTCGGCTACTTTACGCCGAAGCATAGACATCTTTTTGCGTTCTTCCCCTCGTTTTCCTGGATTTGGAACTGATCCCATCGCCGCTTTTGCCACCATGGCGTCGGCTTTGGTAATGCGCCCGTCTCTTCCCGATCCTTGAATTTGAGAAGCGTCTAAACCTTTTTCTGCAATGATTTTTTTAGCGGCTGGAGAAGCTGTTCCTGTTGCATAATTGGTTGGCATAGGATCCGAAGCAACGGCAGCAGCAACAGCTGTATCTTGAGGGGGAGTGGTTGCTTGACTGGAGGACGATACTGCTTGGGCTTGGCCTTCTGTATCGATATGGCAAACCACTTGTCCTACTGCAACAGCATCCCCTTCCTCTGCCTTGAGGCTGATGGTTCCACTGACTTCAGCAGGCAATTCGAGGGTTGCTTTATCGGAGTCAACTTCCGCAATCGCTTGGTCTTTTTCTACATAGTCCCCATCTTCAACAAGCCATTGGGCAATCTCAACCTCGGTGATGGATTCTCCTGGAGAAGGAACTTTCATTTCTAATATCATGAATGACAGTATTTACTTATTTTTTCGAATTTGATTGTTTTGGGTAGCATCGAATACATATTCAATCACCTGTTGATGACGCCTGATAAAGCGTGCAGCACTTCCAGCTGCTGGTGCCCCATAGGGACGTCTAGAGGCACAACGCCAGTTTACTGCGCTGGGCAGTTGTAACAATAAATGACCCCAAGCTCCCATATTGCGGGGTTCTTCTTGCGCCCAAACAATATCCTTCGCATTGGAATATTGATTGATTGTTTCCGTTATTTCCTTTTCTGGAAGTGGAAATAATTGTTCCAAACGAATCAAAGCAACATCATCGCGTTTTCGCTCGTTTCGGACTTTATCAAGGTCATAATAAAATTTTCCCGTACAGAAGACGACTGTATTAACCTTTTTGGCCAGCACATGACTATCTCCCACTAAGGTTTGAAAATGCCCTTGGGTAAAGTCGTCTGGAGAGGAGACCGCTTGCGGCAAACGCAATAAACTTTTGGGTGTGAAAACGATAAGAGGTTTCCGGTATTTTGCTTTGAGTTGGCGGCGAAGAAGATGGAACATATTGGCGGGAGTCGTACAATTGGCAACAAACATATTGTCCTTGGCGCACAATTGGAGGTAGCGCTCCATCCGCCCCGAAGAATGTTCTGCCCCTTGACCTTCATAGCCGTGAGGCAATAATAAAACAATCCCATTTTGAGTTTTCCATTTGTCCTCTGCCGCAGAAATGTATTGGTCGATCACAATCTGAGCGCCATTGGAAAAATCTCCAAACTGAGCTTCCCAAATGGTTAAGTTGTTGGGACTCGCCATTGCATATCCATAGTCAAAGCCCAATACTCCATATTCAGAGAGTAATGAATTATAAATCGTGAATTTCCCTTGTTCAGGGGCTATGTGATTCAACTGAATTAATTCTTCTTCCGATGATTCGGCTTTCAATACTGCATGGCGATGGGAGAAAGTTCCTCTTTCCACATCCTGACCCGAAATTCGAACCCCGTGCCCTTCCAGCAATAAGGTACCATAGGCCAATAATTCTCCCATGGCCCAGTCCAATTTTTGGATTTCAAAAAACATTTTCTTTCGATCGCCAATTAGTTTTTCAGTTTTACGCAAAAACTTATTATCTGCTGGCAATTCAGACAATGCCTTAGCCACCTGTTCCAATTGAGAGTGTGTAACAGCTGTATTGACCTTTTTTCGCATAGCGGATTCCTCCACGCGTTGCAAGCCTTCCCATTGGTCTTGCATAAAAGGTGTGATGAGGGTCTTTTCGATTTTACGAGAATCCTCCAAGTCTTCCTCGAGACTTTCTTTATAGGCGATCTCTAGCTTTTTGATGTAATCTTGATTGATGGCCCCTTGAGTCATCAATTGTTCTGCGTAAATATCTCTTGGATTTTTATGTTTGGCAATACTCTTATACAGTTGAGGTTGTGTGAATCGGGGCTCGTCGCCTTCATTGTGCCCATATTTTCGATAGCCCAACAAATCAATAAACACATCTCCACCAAAAGTCATTCGATAGTCTAAAGCAAAAAGGGTGGCATGGACTACGGCTTCGGCATCGTCTGCATTCACGTGCATCACTGGAGAGAGGGTAACCTTTCCCACGTCAGTGCAATAGGTACTTGAACGGGCATCCAAATAATTGGTCGTGAATCCAATTTGGTTGTTCACAACAATATGAACGGTACCTCCTGTTCCATAGCCCTTTAATTGAGCCATTTGTACAATTTCATAGGGCAGGCCTTGTCCCGCAATAGCTGCATCTCCATGCACTAAAATGGGAAGTACTTTGGAAGTGTCTCCGTCAAACAGTTTTTCAAGTTTGGCTCGGGTAATTCCTTGAACAACTGCTCCTACCGTTTCCAAATGGGATGGATTAGGAGCAATATTCATATTGATTTGTTTGCCGGTATCAGTAGTTCGCTTAGAGGTCCATCCCAAGTGGTATTTCACATCGCCGTCAAAGACCACTTCTTCGTAGTCTTTCCCATCAAATTCACTAAAGATATCTTTAGCCGATTTACCAAAAATATTGGTCAAGGTGTTGAGGCGGCCCCGGTGAGCCATTCCCATGACAAATTCTTCCACCCCTTGTTCGGCAGCTGACTCAATCACAGCGTCTAAGGCTGGAATTAGAGATTCTCCTCCTTCCAACGAGAAACGTTTCTGACCGACGTATTTGGTATGCAAAAAGTTTTCAAAACTCACTGCCTGATTGAGCTTGTGCAGAATGTGTTTTTTTTGATCAATATTGAATTGGGGATGGTTGTTGTTGATATTCAACCGTTGCTGAATCCAATTCACTTTCTCTGGGTCGCGAATGTACATATATTCCACACCTATAGAGTCGCAGTAGATCGCTTGTAAATGTTCGATAATTTGGGCCAGTGAGGTAGGACCAATTCCCATAATCGAACCTGCATTAAAGGTAGTGTTCAGGTCGTCTTGGGTCAATCCAAAATTCTCAATGGCTAGGGTTGGCGTGTATTTTCTTCGATCGCGAACCGGATTGGTCTTGGTGAACAAATGGCCTCGTGTTCGGTACGCATCGATCAGTTTGACCACTTGAAACTCTTTGCGAACCGATTCTGGAACCTCCACCACTTCTTCAGTCAGTTGCCCGTTCTCAATCCCAAAATCAAATCCTTGAAAAAAGGCTCGCCAACTGGGCTCTACCAAGTCTGGCTCCTTTAAATACTGATCATAAAGTTCTGAAAAATAGGCGGTATGCGCCGTGTTTAAAAATGAATAGTTATCCATTTGGTCAATTCTAAATCATTGGTAAAAGTACAATTTTTCCCAACAGCCCCAGCGTTGGAATTCGAAATAACACAATTGAAGGAAGGGGAAGACGGAATTTTTCAAAAATCCATTCCCTTTTGATAAATAACCAAGAACACTTTCTGCTTTCTAGTGTTTTTTTTAGACTTTTGAATGGTGTTTGCTTTAGTCGATTGTAACAACTTTTATGCTTCTTGTGAGCGGGTATTTCAGCCTCAACTCGAAGGGCGTCCGGTTGTCATTCTTTCCAACAATGACGGCTGTGTCATTGCACGGAGCAACGAAGCCAAAGCCTTGGGCATCCCTATGGGAGCCCCTGCTTTTCAGTATAAAGAACAATTTAGACGGCACCACATTCGGGTCTTTTCGTCCAACTATGCCCTCTATAGCGACATGAGCCATCGAGTGATGAAAATACTAGAACGCTACACCCCTCAAGTAGAAATCTATAGCATTGATGAGGCCTTTTTACAGTTCAAAGGGTTTGATCGCTTTGACCTGGAAGCCGAATGCTTACGAATGAAGCTACAAGTTAAGCAGTGGACAGGAATCCCTGTGTCTGTAGGCCTAGCACCAAGCAAGGCTTTGGCCAAAATTGCTAATAAGATTGCCAAAAAATTTGCTGTGAAAACAGCAGGGGTTTACTGTATTGATACCGAAGAAAAACGGATAAAAGCACTCAAATGGACCTCCATTGGAGAAGTGTGGGGCATCGGGCGACAACACCGTCTGCGTCTAGAGGCCATAGGCGTGAAGACCGCTCTTGACTTTATTCACTTGCCCGACGACTGGATTCGGGCGCATATGAGTGTGTTGGGGCTTCGCCTAAAGAAAGATTTGCAAGGGCTTCCTTTCATTCAATTAGAAGAAATCAATCCTCCCAAAAAATCAATTGCTACCACGCGTAGCTTTGAAAATACATTGAACAACTGGAGTGATTTGGAAGAACGCATCGCTACTTTTGCCGTGAGTTGTGCCGAAAAACTACGGCAACAACAAAGCAGTTGTAGTGCCCTCTATGTCTTTCTGCGAAGCGATCCCCACAAAAAAGGGGCTACCTCCTACCGCAATAGCTGCACGGTGACTCTCCCTTATGCTTCTAATTCCAGTTTGGAGCTAAGTAAATACGCCCTGTCAGCAGCCAAAAGCATGTTTCGTAAAGGCATTGATTACAAAAAAGCGGGAGTGGTGGTACTGGGGCTTGCTCCCGCCCAAACTCGACAGCTCACCCTCTTCGAATCGCATGTGGGCAAGCACCAAGCCCTAATGCAAGCCATTGATAAAATCCATCGCCGCTATGGACCTCACCAAATGAAACTGGGGAATCAAGACCTACAACGCACTTGGAAGATGCGACAAGAACATCTTTCCAAACGCTACACCACCGCACTTAACGATATTATTAAAGTAAAATAAACATGAGCGAATCCGGTCTTTCCTTTTTCAAGCCCAATGATCAAAAACGAAAAATGCTCCATCTGGCACAAGAAGGGGTATCGGCTGGCTTTCCCTCTCCAGCAGATGATTTTAAGGAGCTCCGCATCAGTATTGATCAAGAAGTGGTTAAAAATGAAGAGGCAACTTTCTATGCACGAGTTTCAGGACAGTCCATGCAGGGTGCAGGATTGGACCATGGCGACTTGCTGGTCATCGATCGCAGCCAAGAACCCGAAAATAATGCCATTGCCGTATGTTTTATTGATGGGGAATTTACCGTCAAACGCTTGAAAGTAGAAAAAGATTGCATCTATCTGATGCCTGAAAATCCAAAGTACCAGCCCATTAAAGTGACCGAAGACAACCAACTCCAAATCTGGGGAGTGGTGACTTATGTGGTGAAGAAGGTGTAGTTTACTTCACCAACACCCGATGAAAGGTTTTGGCAAGAAAAGAAGCCAATTGTTCACTAGTAAAATCAGCGGCAGAGGATTGGGTCGCCAAAAACAATTCGGGTGGGGCTCCCACCAGCATGATACTAAGCAGAAGGAACTCATAGTTTTCATCAAACTCATAGACATTGGGTGCCTTGCGCAAATCGCGATTAATGTCTTGAATTACCGATCGTATGGTGTCGCTTTGATATGTACTTTGTCGGATCGCCGCTTGATTTTTGGTGTGGAATTGCTTCATCTGAGGAGTAGATACGAAATCCAAATAGCTTTTAAATGTACTGTATAGATAGTCATAAGTAGAATTTGCTTTTTTTCGTTTCTCCTTTACATCCTCTTGAATACGGCTGTTAATGGACTGAATCAAGGCTTCAAAAAGACTATTGACATCATCAAAATAATTGTAAAAGGTGCCACGAGCAATTCCAACGGATTGAACTATATCATTGACCGTAGTCTGTTGCAATCCCTTTTCGGAAAACAAACGAAGCCCTTCGGAGAAAAGAGCTTCTCGGATTTTCTTCTTATTGGATTCCCGAACACTCAAAACTACTACAATCGCTCAAAAATACCAGCAATCCCTTGGCCTCCTCCCACACAAGCGGTCACCATGCCATAGCGTTGCTCCCTTCGTTTCATCTCGTTAAGCAATTGAATGGTCAACTTGGCTCCTGTACAGCCCAAGGGGTGACCCATGGCTATGGCACCTCCGTTGACATTTACGGTGTCGGGGTTTAGGCCAGCTTCTTGGATGACTGCTAAAGCCTGAACTGCAAAAGCTTCATTGAGTTCTGTTTGTTCGATATCAGCAAGATTTAGTCCCGCTTGTTTCAAGGCTTTGGGTATGGCTACACAAGGACCTATTCCCATGTACAACGGATCAACACCGCCTACGGCACAAGAGGCCAATCGAGCAACCGGTTCCAAGCCCAGTGCTTTCATCTTGGCTTCACTTATCACTAGGGTAAAGGCAGCACCGTCTGATGTTTGAGAGGCATTGCCAGCAGTCACCACACCTCCCTGCTTGAAGGCCGGTCGGAGACGAGCCAAGCCCTCTATTGAAGTGTCCCTTCGAACCCCTTCATCTTGAGTCACCGTATGTGAAGTTACTTTTCGTTGCCCATTTTCAACAAATACTTCTTCCACAGTCACAGGTACTATCTCTTCTGCAAACACCCCAGAATCGATTGCTTGAGCGGCTTTCTTGTGGGAAGCCACCGAAAAAGAATCTGCGGCTTCCCGACTGATGTTATATTTTCCTGCCACCGCTTCTGCGGTGACTCCCATACTCACATGGTAGTTGATATTGTCTTGGTTGGCCTGATAGCTCGGAGATAGCTTATATCCTGTCATTGGGAGCAAACTCATACTTTCAGTACCTCCAGCAATATAAATCTCTCCAAATCCTGCATTGATTTTTCCTACAGCCATCGCAATGGACTCTAAGCCCGAGGCACAATACCGATTGATGGTGATCCCAGGCACTTCTTTCCCCAGAGCGCGAGCGGCAATCAGTCGACCCACTTGCAGTCCTTGCTCTCCTTCAGGATTGGCACAACCTACAATGACATCGTCTACTGTAGTGGGATCCAATTGAGGAACCTCACTCACCAAATGTCGAATGACATCCACGGCCAAATCGTCAGAGCGATAATTGCGAAACCCTCCTTTTTTTGCTTTTCCTACCGCTGAACGGTAGCCTTTTATGATATATGCTTCCATATTGATTAGTTTCTTAAGGGGCGATTATGCATTAAAATATGTTGAATTCGTTCTTGAGTTTTTTGGTTTCCCAGCAGGGTCAAAAATCCTTCTCGCTCAATATCCAAAAGATATTGTTCGTCCACCATTTGTGTACTAGTGAGATCTCCTCCACATATCACATGAGCAATCTGGCGGGCAATGACAACATCGTAGTCTGACATATAGCCGCCCAATTTGAACTCGTTGATGGCTGTGTGAAGGGCACTGATTCCTCCACGCCCAAGGACTTGAATATCATTTCGTACGGAAGGGGGTACATAATTGGGCGCTAACTCCAACACTTTCGCTTTGGCTTCTCCAATGTTTCGAGGTGTGTTGTAGCAAATAAAATCCCGCCCTTCTTTGAGATAATGAAGATTGAATGCTTCCGTAGCCGAAGTTGCTACGGCTGCTGTAGCAATATTTTTAAAATGGCTGATCAGCGTTGGGATCTTCACATCGCCTTCAAAAAAGGCGTCGGAAGCACGCAAGGCAAATTCTTTGGTACCCCCTCCACCAGGGATCAATCCAACTCCAACTTCTACCAAGCCTATGTAGGACTCGGCAGCATAGACACCCGCATCGCAATGCATGGATATCTCGCACCCGCCCCCGAATACATAGCCTTGAGTAGCTACTACTACAGGGATCTTCGAGGTACGGACTCTCATGTTAATGTCTTGAAAATCCTTGACCATTTGATTCAAATCGTCAAATTTATTTTGCATGGCTAGCATTCCTACATTCATCAGGTTGGCCCCTACTGAGAATTGCTTTGCGTTGTTTCCAATCACTATTCCGTTCCATTGCTCCCGCTCGGCAATTTCAATCGCTTCTACCATTGCTTTACCAATGCCTTCTCCTATGGAATTGCTTTTACTGGTAAACTCCAAACACATAACTCCATCGCCGATATCATGCACGGTGCACTCGCTGTTTTTAATAATAGGTGTCTGCCCGCGATAACTGTCTAAAATAATAAGTCCTTCCGCACTTTTCACAGGCTCAAAAGACTGACTGGACAAGCTATAACACTTTTTAGTCCCATTTTCAAATTTGTAAAATTGATCGATACCTTTGGATTGCATTTCTTTGACCCATTTAGGTACCAACCATCCACAAGACTCAATCAAATCGATTCCCACGGCTACACCCAAAAGGTCCCAATATTCAAACGGTCCATAATCCCAGACATAGCCCGCTCGCATTGCATCGTCAACCAAAAATACTTCATCGGCAATTTCGGGAACCCGTTCAGCTGTATAGGAAAGTAAAGAGGCAAAATAGTGTCGTAGGAATTGATGCTCGCGACCTTCTCCAGATATCAAAAAAGCAAATCGCTTAGACATCAAATCAATGGCTTTGGCTTCTTTGACGATTGGAAGCTTGGGCCGTGTGGTTTGAGCATAAGTTAGAGTGTCTAGATTTAATACATTAACTATAGTGCGCCCTTTGTCGTCTTTTTTCTTGGTGCGTTCGTAGAAACCTTTGCCCGACTTATTTCCAAAGAATTGATTATCAACCAAAAAACTCATGAAGTTTGGGTCTTCCTTCCCTTTCAAAGCTTCGAAAAAGGTATCATTTTGTACGTTGTCTCGAACAAAATTGGTCACTTTTTCTCCGGTATCAATACCCACTAAGTCTTGCAATTTGAAAGTGGCTGTCTTGGGTCTTCCAATCAATTCTCCAGTGATGGCATCCACCTCTTCCACTGTCATACCGTATTCTTGGGTAAGTTCCATCATACGCACTCCAGACATCACTCCAATTCTATTGGCAATAAATGCCGGTGTATCTTTACATAAGACAGTTTGTTTTCCTAGATAGATGTCGCCAAAGTCCATAAAGAAATCGATCATTTTTGGATCGCTTTCTGGAATAGGTATGATCTCTAATAGACGTAAGTAGCGCGGGGGATTGAAAAAATGTGTTCCACAAAAGTGTTTTTTAAATGCAGACGAACGCCCTTCGGCGAGCAAATGAATAGGAATACTTGAAGTGTTGGAGCTGACCAGGCTTCCTTGTTTTCGATGGGCCTCTACCTTTTGAAAAATGGATTGTTTGATATCCAAACGTTCAACCACAACTTCTACAATCCAATCGGCATCGGAAATTTTATCAAAATTATCTTCAAAATTTCCTGTAGTGATTCTTTGGGCATAGCTTTTGTCAAACAATGCTGCGGGTTTGGATTTAATAGCTTTGGCTAGGGCCTCATTAGCCACTTTGTTACGAACACTCGGGTTGGTTTCACTGGCCTCAATATCGAAAGGAAGAATGTCTAACATGACAACTTCCATTCCAACATTCGCCAAGTGACATGCTATTCCAGAACCCATTACTCCGGAACCCAGTACGGCTACTTTTTTGATACGATAACTCATGGATTTTTTTTTGGTGTAGGCTAAAATATAAAAAATATGACACCTCGTCACTTTTTTTATTACATTTGATTTCAAATAAGTATTTTATGAATCAAGACGTATTTGACCAATTAAAACAGAGAGCCGATAATGCCAGTCCTATTGGTGGAACGCTAAAATTTGTTGTAGATGACACCATTGTATTTATCGACGGAACTGGGGCTGAAAATCAAACCACTTCAGAGGATAAAGAAGCTAATTGTAGCATTACTGTGAGTCAATCCGTATTGGAAAAACTTCGAGACGGCGAACTCAATCCGATGATGGCTGTAATGGGTGGCCAGATCAAAATTGGGGGAGATATGGGTCTCGCTATGAAAGTACAATCCCTTTTGGCCTAGGTATATTGTGCCTGCCTATCTCTTACTTGATTTCTACCAATCAAACGTTTTTAATTCTGTTTTTTCTTGATGCGGTAATTTTTCCATTACCGTACTGAAAGAATCCCAGTTATTTGCATAAAAAGCATTCACCATTTCCAGTGCATTTTTCAATTGATTTTCAGCTTTGGCGATTAATTGTCTCTCGGTATCAGTGATCCCTTTGGGGCGTGTTCGAACGTAGTAAGCCGCTCTGTATATACGTGTCATCGCATGTGGAGTAGGGTTGCGAACAATCCCTTGCCGATTGTCTTTTTTCCCTAAAAATAAAGCCTCAAGTGCTTCTAATTTTTTTAGAATCTCAGAGGAGGTGTTGTTTAGACTATCATCTACTTCTTGTGCTTTCAATCTTTGAATAAAAGCTTTCACCTCTTTTTGGCTATTTTGAACTTGTTGAACCGCTTCTGCGGCAAGTGCGGTCATTTTCTCCAATTGGGTCAATGCTTCATATCGTACTTTAAAGGCCGCTTCTGAATCTTCCACTCTAGGGTCTAATGCTACATCAATCTTGGCTTTGGAGTGGATTGTCCCATTAGTCAATACCACGGAATAGGTCCCGGGCAAAACAGGCTTTCCACTTCTTTCCTCGTCTTCATCATCATCATCGGAATCATCGTCTTCTCGTTTTGGTCGATCCACGGCCTCTTCCGACAGGTCCCAAATCCATCGATAAATTCCTTTTTCTTTAGGTTGCTCTCGGGTCAAAGTTTTGACTAGTTCTTCATTTCTGAACAACTGCATTTCCAATTTTAATTTCTTGTCTCCATTAGAATCTGGGTTGAAATAGAAAGTAAAACGTCCCCCTTCTGGGCGATTTTCACCATTATATATTGCATCGCCTCCAAAACGAGTTCCCGAAGGCTGTTGGTAAGCAGCATGATAGGCCGTAGGAGCGTTAAACAAGACCAAGGCTTGTTCTATCAGTTTCGGGTTTTTAGCAATTTGGCGAAGGGATTCAATATCGTCAAGTACCCAAGCAGCGCGTCCAAAGGTCCCAATGATTAAATCGGGTTCGCGCTTGTGGATCACCAGATCTTTGGTGGAAACCGTAGGGAATAAATCGGCTTTTACTTTCTCCCAACTCTTGGCTCCGTCCAACGACAGATACAAACCGTCATCCGTTCCCAAGAAAAATAAATTGGGAGACAGGGGATCTTGAATAATTGACAACGCATAGCTAGACACATCCTGTGCATCGACAATTCGTTCCCAGTTTTTACCATAGTTTGTTGTTCGATATACATAGGGGGTATAGTTGAAACGCCGGTAGTCATTGGCCACTAGGAGGGCAGCGCCTTTTTGATAGGGAGAGGCTTTAATTTGAGGAATCCAGCTTCCTTGAGGCAGTCCTTTCAGATTTTTGGTGACCTCTATCCAAGTATTTCCGCCATCCTGAGTGTAATGAACATGTCCGTCGTCCGAAGCTGTCCACAACATATTTTCTTCCAAGGGGGAGGGTTCAATAACAAGAAGGGTGCAGTGGTTTTCTGCTCCAGTGGCATCTAAGGTTAAACCACCGCTATCGCTTTGTTTTTGTTTGCTTTTATCGTTGGTGGTCAAGTCTGGTGAAATGACTTGCCAAGTGAGGCCTTCGTCTTGACTCTTATGAACGAATTGACTTCCAAAATACAGCGTTTGAGCATTGAATGGATCTTTAGCAATGGCCGCATTCCAATTGAATCGAAGTAATATATTAGGATCTGGATGCGTGGGCTTAATTGAATAATTATCTCCGGTTTCTGCATCATAACGTGAGACACTTCCTTGCTGACTCATCCCAAAACCAAATCGAGAATTGGTTTCGTTGGGAACAACATCGAAGCCATCGCCAAATAAAATTTCTTGCCAGTAGGCATTTCGTATTCCTTGATCACGCCAAACATAGGCGGGTCCTTTCCAAGAGCCATTGTCTTGCATACCACCATAGACGTTATACGGATAGTCCATATCCACACTGATATGGTAGAATTGGCCAACAGGAATATTTCCTACAAAACGCCAATTTTTGCCGCGATCGCGAGTTATATTAAGTCCTCCATCGTTCCCATTAATCATAAAACTGCCATCCTTGGGGTGAATCCACCATGCGTGGTGATCGGGGTGTACTCCATTGTCTACATTATAGGCAGGCATCAACTCTTTAAAACTTTTACCTCCGTCTTCTGAAACATTAACATAGGTGAAAATCGAGTAAATTCTGTTTTCATTTTGGGGGTCCACTCGAATGTCGGAATAGTAAAAGGGGCGGTTTCCAATTTCTTCTTCCTCATTGACTAATTTCCAATGCAGTCCTCCATCGTCGGACCGATAGAATCCGTTCTTTTTTGCTTCAATCAAGGCGTAAACGCGTTGGGTATCGCTTGGGGCAATAGCCAGTCCTATTCGTCCCAATTCGCCTTCGGGAAGCCCATCTTGCTGTGTGATCTGTTTCCAATGGTCTCCACCATCATGGGTGATGAAGAGTCCGCTTCCCTTTCCTCCTGATTTGAAAAACCAAGGATCGCGTTTGTGTTCCCACAGTGCTGCAATTAACTTATTGGGATTACTGGGGTCCATTACCAAGTCTGCAGCTCCTGTTTTGAGATTCGCAAACAAAATTTTCTTCCAGTGTATTCCCCCATCCGTCGTTTTATACACCCCTCGCTCAGGATGTTCACCCCAAGGAGATCCAATGGCAGCAACATAAACGGTATTTGGGTTTTGAGGGTCTATTAGTATCCGGTGAATATGACGGGTCTTCTCAAGGCCCATGCTTTGCCAAGTTTGCCCTCCGTCTAAGGATTTGAAAATTCCATATCCGCCATTGAGGCTATTTCTAGGGTTGCCTTCTCCCGTCCCCACCCAAACTACTTCGGGATTCGATTGTTGGATAGCAATCGCACCAATTGATGCCGTAATTTGATCATTGAACAAAGAAGTCCAACGGATTCCGCCACTGGTTGATTTCCAGACCCCCCCCGAGGCAGCACCAGCGTAAATAATATCTGGATTTTGAAGGTTTACATCGATCGCTGTAATTCTTCCACTCATCCCTCCTGGCCCAATATTTCGCGGTTTCATTTCCTTCATAAGAGCCGTTGAAAACTGCCCAAAACTCAAACTGACCGTAAATAAAACACCTAACTGAATTATTCTTCTCATTTCCATCTCTTTTCATTTTACAAGCAATATACTATTCCTTGATGTAATTCAATAGGCCCCCCAATCTTTAGCTTGTTTTTTGTAAATTCAGACAAGATAAATTCCAAAAATGATTATACAACTCCCATTAAGACTTATCGCAGGAATGTTTCTTCTTTTTGTAGGCTGTTCCCCTAAAATCAAGGATACTACAAAACCCAACATCTTGTTCATTATGTCCGATGATCACGCCTACCAAGCCATTAGTGCTTACCACGATTCTCTTCTGCAAACTCCAAACATCGATCGCCTAGCAAAAGAAGGTATCCGATTTACCAATGCGAGTGTGACCAATTCCATTTGCGCGCCGTCTCGCGCTACCATCCTTACTGGAAAACACACCCATCTCCATGGAAAAGTAGATAATCGTTTTCCGTTTGACACTACCCAAACTACTTTTCCACAGCTATTTAAAAAAGCGGGATACAAAACAGCCATGTTTGGCAAACTCCATTTTGGTAATTCTCCCAAAGGAGTAGATGAATTTAAAATATTACCGGGTCAGGGACATTATATCAATCCAGATTTTATAACTACGGAACAAGACACTGTAAGAATTGAGGGTTATGCCACCGATATAATTACAGATTTGACTTTGGATTGGCTGGAAAGAGAGGCTCAGGATGACACCCCTTTTATGCTAATGTATCTTCACAAGGCACCCCACAGACCATGGTGGCCTCGTGCCGACAAATTTGCTGAATTTACTCAAAAAACCTTTCCTGAACCCGCCACTCTTTTTGATGTTTACAAAGGGCGCGGGAGTGCAGCCAAAACGGCAGAAATGAATTTGTTAAAGCATATGATGTACAGCCACGATAGCAAAATCCGACCCGAACTAATCACCGCAATGGGCGATCAAGTTCAGCCATCTGTAAATGAATTCGAGAATGGGTTCTACGGCCCCTATCACCGAGCTACTCTGGAACAACGAGCCCTCTACAAACCTACCTTGGATCGTATTAATGCTGAATTTGAAACCCAATGGCCGAAAATGACAGATCAGCAAAAAATGCGATGGAAATACCAGCGTTATATGCAGGACTATTTGGCTACGATATCCTCTATTGATGACAACCTCGGAAGGGTTTTGAATTATTTGGATCAATCGGGTCTTTCAGAAAACACTATTGTTATCTATACTTCCGACCAAGGCTTTTATCTCGGAGAACACGGATGGTTTGACAAACGTTTCATTTATGATGAATCCTTCAAAACCCCTCTTATTATTCGATGGCCAAGAAAAATCCAAGGCGAACAAATTGTGACAGAGATGGTCCAAAATCTCGACTATGCTCCCACTCTATTGAACCTCGCTCAGATTGAAATTCCCAAAGACATGCAAGGAAAAAGCCTTAAACCGCTGCTGTTCTCAGAAGAAGAAGAAACCCAAAAATGGAATCGTGATGCTGTGTATTATCATTATTATGAATATCCAGCAGTTCATATGGTAAAGCGCCATTATGGCTTGGTCTCAGAAGACTACAAGCTCGCTCACTTCTATTATGATGTAGATGAATGGGAACTCTATGATCGAAAAGAAGATCCACAAGAAATAAATAATGTTATTTCGGATCCCGCATACACAGAGGTTGTCATAGAACTCAAAGAAAAGCTAGCTGAAATGCGTTTGGAATACAAAGACAGTCCAGAACTCGATCAATACTATATTGATTTATATCGACAGAATGGCTATCTCACCAATTGAGTTTGACAGCATATTTATTAACGGTAACTAAATCCCTGTTTGTTGTTTTAAAAGTATTTTTGTTAAAAAGTTTGAATGCTTAAAGCAGTTCTTTTTGATATGGACGGTGTGATTGTCAACAGTGAACCGCTCCATCGCAAAGCCTATCAAAAAATGTTTTTGGAATTTGGCATGGAAGTAAGTGATAGTATGTACGAATCTTTTACTGGGAAAGCCACTTTGTCTATATGCCAGACACTCTGCAATACCTTTTCACTTTCCTTTACCCCTGAAACACTAATGGCCGCTAAGCGGCGTCATTTTAAAACATTATTTGAAAACGATTTGGCTTTAGAACTGATCGATGGGGTATTCCAATGCATCCAAGACTATTATGAACAAGGTTTGAATTTAGTCCTTGCTTCTTCAGCTTCAATGACCAACATCAATCGTGTTTTCGATCGTTTTGATTTGGATCGTTATTTCGTGGCCAAACTCAGCGGTGCTGATTTAGCAGCTTCAAAACCACATCCAGAAATTTTTATTAAAGCTGCTCAGGCTGCTGGCTATGAACACCACGAATGCATGGTCATCGAAGACTCAACCAATGGAATCCAAGCCGCTCATGCAGCTGGAATTTATTGTGTAGCGTATCAGAGTTCTGCTTCGCACAATCAAGATTACCGATTGGCTAATTATGTCATTCGGGATTTTAAAGAGATCGCTTTTGAACGTATTTCAAGTTTTTTTCCCGCCCGTTAGTGGCGGTCTTTCCCAATAATATTCTCACAAGTTTTGACCAAGTAAAAGGTTAACATCCAAAGGTTTTTAAAAGCTTTATTTTGGGTATACCCCTTGGCGTAGCGAAAGTAAATTTGTTGGACTATACCGGCTAAGCGAAACAATCCATAGACCCGATAAAAACGAAAATCGTCAATCTCAATTCCTGTTTTTTGACTGTAGTAGTCAATGATTTGGGCTCGAGTTAACATTCCCGCCTGTTGGGTCGGTTGAAGTCTCATTGTTTTGATAAAAAAATCATCGGAAGCTTCTACCCAGTAGGCCAAACTATTTCCCAAATCCATCAGAGGATCACCAATGGCTGCCATTTCCCAATCCAGGACTCCCAAGATGTCTGACGGATTGTTGGGAGACAGAACCACATTATCCAACCGGAAATCATTGTGAATTATACAAAGGCTTTCTTTTTTTGGAAGTTGAGCATCCAACCAGCGCATGACTTTTTTACCCGAGGGAACATTCCAGGTGACTGCATTGGCATAGCGCTTATTCCAACCGTGAATTTGGCGCTCTACATAGCCCAATCCTTTTCCGAGTTGAGACAAATTCCCTTTTCGATGATCCACTTGATGAAGCTCGATTAGTTTGTCCCAGAAAGAATAACAAAGCTGTTGGACATCAGTGAGATCGTTGCGCAAACCTTGGGGCCAATTTTTTCTAAGAATAACACCCTCTATACACTCCATCAAGAAAAAGGGAGATCCCAGTACAGCTTCGTCGGGACAGAGGGCCAACATTTGGGGAACATACTTGAAGTGGGGTTTAAGACTTTTCTGCAACTCATATTCCCGAACCATATTGTGAGCCCCTTGGGCTTTTTTACCGAGAGGAGCTCTGCGGAGAATCAAGTCTTTCTCTTGATATTGAAGTCGATAGGTCCAGTTTGAGGCACCACCAGAGAATTGCGTGATTCTTGGACGACCTTTAAGCTCAGGAAATTGCTTTTGCAGCCAAGGCTGCAATCGGTCTAAATCTAATTCTTCTCCAGGCCGTTGGGGTTTTTCATGATCTTGGTTTGGCCCCATTTAAGGTTGGTATTTTTTGAACTCTTGTTTGGCAACAGTTCCAAGGTGAACCTCATCGGGACCGTCGGCCAATCGCAAGGCTCGAGCTTGCATAAAAAAACTACTCAAAGGAAAGTCATCGGAAAGCCCAGCACCTCCGTGGATTTGCATCGCCAGATCAGTAACTTCTTGAAGAACATTGGGTGCTACTACTTTGATCGCTGCAATTTCAGACAGGCTGTTTTTTACCCCATGTTGATCTATTTTCCATGCCGTGAACAACGTAAGTAGTCGAACTTGATCAATTGCAATTCGCGCCTTTGCAAAGCGTTCGGAATTACCTCCCAATCGAGCCAATGGACGGCCAAAGGCTTCTCGTGTTCCGCTCCGCAAAAGAGCCATTTCCAATGCTCGCTCTGCCGCACCAATGCAACGCATGCAGTGATGGATTCGTCCAGGACCCAATCGGCCTTGTGCAATAGCAAATCCAGAACCCAGATCCTGAATGAGGTTGGCTTTGGGTACGCGAACTTTATCAAAGATTATCTCACCGTGTCCCCCGGGAGGATCATAAGCACCGAAGGTGTTTTGCATTCGGAGGATTTTGACCCCATCGGCATCCAATGGCACCAAGACCATACTGTGCTGTTGGTGTCGTGGTGCTTCAGGATTTGTTTTTCCAAGTACTATAGCGACAGCAGCATCGGGATGGCCCAAACCCGTTGACCACCATTTTCTTCCTTCAATCACAATCTCATCTCCCTCGGGAACGATAGATGTCTCAATATTAGTTGCATCGGAAGAAGCCACTTGAGGTTCTGTCATGCAAAAAATAGATTTTATTTCCGATTGTAAAAGGGGGTGAAGCCATTTTTCTTGTTGAGCCTCGGTTCCAAAGTGATAAAGCACTTCCATATTGCCAGTATCAGGAGCATTGCAATTGAACCATTCAGCCGCATTGTAGACCCGTCCCATTTCTTCGGCCAGAGGAGCATACTCGAGAACACTCAACCCTTGTCCCCATTTGGAATCAGGCAGGAATAAATTCCATAGTCCGGCTTCTTGAGCACGTGTTTTAATTCCAGCAACCCCAGGGTAATCTGTCCATTCCTTCCATCGGGGGTGACTGTTATTTTGTTGGTGATGCTTTAGATAGCTTTCTTCTACAGGATAGACCTCTGCTTGCATGAATTCCTTAAGACGGGACAGGTATTCTTGGGAACGTTTTGAAGGGTTGAAATCCATAATTAACCAAATATTATACGAACCATTTTTGGGCTCAATAAATTCATAAAAATCTTAAAAAAATACCAAGGCCAAAACGGTATAATCGCTGTGTTCTTCTCTTTATCAATAGCCTTAACCAGTAGACGAGATCCTTTTTCTAAAGAAATCATATAGGGAGGAGGTTTCCCAATTGAATCTGTCATTTCAGATTGGATATAACCTGGAAATAAAGTGGTGACTTTAATCGGTCGGTTGTACACCTCGATTCGTGCACCCTCTGCCAAACTTTTCAACCCCGCTTTAGTAGCTGCATATACATTGAGTGCCCCGGGGTAGCCTCGAAAGGCGGACATGGAAGAGACAGCCACTAGGTGGCCGTGATTTTGATCCCTGAAAATTTTAAGAGCCGCTTCCATCTGTGTTAATGCTGCACAAAAATTGGTCATTGCTGTTTCTCTATTAGGCCCTTCCAAGCCTTTCCCTAAAGAGCCCCCTCGACCGATTCCTGCGTTCACTATCACTCGGTCTAGCGTGCCCCCTTGGGTCTCAAAAGCAGTGCGAAAGGAATCAAAAATAGAAAAAACAGCTTCGGTGTCGTTGACATCTAAAGATGCTGTTAGTACCTCAATGGATGGATTGATCGTTAAAAGTTCCTTTTTAAGTGTTTCGAGCCTCTCTGTCCTTCGGGCACACAAAGCCAAGTGGCATCCCTGCTTAGCAAATTCTTTAGCCATACCCATTCCTAAACCCGAACTGGCCCCTGTAATCAATATGTTTTTTCGCATTCTAAATAATTGATCGTTAAAAAGATTTTATTACCCTGCATAACAAACCTCTATTGTATTTCAAATCACAATTAAGCATGGCTAAATTTTGATGAAAAAATTTTTTTTGAATAAGTAATAAGTAGGGATCCAAATGATGAAAGTATAAAATAGAGCATACAGCAGTGAGGCAAATTGCAATGAGATCCCTAAGCTACCCAAAGAAGAAACAAAAGATGTATTGGGCATAATGCCCCAAATTACATCCTCATAAAAAACCACTCTTAAGAGACTTGACAGAACATAGGCGAAAATTGCATTGGCTCCAAAATAATTTGCAAAACGCAATCTTTTGTGCTGTTCCATCACATCGCATAGATACATACAAACAATCAAAATAAGGGTTGAAATTCCTCCTACCAGTAAAGTAAAAGAAGTACTCCATAAGTTTTTATTGAGTGGAAATATGTATTGGGTGAAGTCTCCAAGGATGAACAACACGGCTGCAATCATCGTCAAACGTATCATTCGCTTGTCTAAAGAAACACTTGTTTTTAATTCATAGCCAACCCACATACCAATCATTCCTGTTACTATCGCTGGAAAAGTACTGAGTATTCCTTCTGGATCCCAAGTGCCTTGCCACATCACCCCTGGCAGATACATACGGTCTATAAAATGAGCCCAATTTTTCTCAGGAATCAATAAATCAGGGGCCCCAATTCCGGGAACCGGTATGAAGCACATCAATAGTAAATAGGCTGTCAAAATGGATATCCCAATCAGCCATTGTTGTTTTTTAGAGGTGTATAAATAGAGTATGGAACAAGCCAGATAGACCCATGCTATTCTCTGAAGTACACCCGCCCAGCGAATTTCACTAAAGTCAAAGTCATACCACAACCAAAGAAAAGTACCCACAAGGTATATCTTCACAGCGCGAATGAATACATGCTTAGTAAGCTCGGCTTTGGACTTGGATTCCAATCGTTTGCCCAAGGATAGAACGATTGAGATTCCCACGATAAACAAAAAGGTTGGGAAAATATAATCCGTGGGGGTAATCCCATTCCATTCTGCGTGTGACAATGGAGCGTAGATGTGAGTACCTGAACCTGGATTGTTGACAATAATCATAAATAAAATAGTCAACCCTCTAAGAGTGTCTACAGCGGTAATACGTTGGTTGCTTAAACTCATACTTAGTTTATTGTAATGGTTCTGCCCCCCCGTCCATTCGAATCAAATGTGCGGAGTTTAATTTTTTCTCCAGCTACTATTTTCACTGGTTCTGTAAATAAAATCGATTGATTCGTTGGAATCTTTCCATCAGTCGTATATCTAACAGACATGCCAGGGAACTGCACGCGAACGTGTAATAATTCATCACTAATGATTGCTCCAGGCTTGGGTAAATGAAAATCCCAATCGGGATGAAGGCGATTGATCATCGGAAGGGTTCGTTGACCAAGTGTATTGGTCAATCTATTCCACTGTTTGTTCAACAGTTGTTTTTGCTTTACCATTTCTTTTTCACGAGTCCAAAATGGCTGAGGAGTCCAAGCACGCTCTGAAAAGAAAGCAAGATTAGGAAAAAAAAGTTCCTCTAGAATGGAAGAAGATCGAACCGTTTCGGTCCACAATTGAGCCTGTATCCCCAAAAAGTTATTTCGCCCTTTCTCTGATAATTTTTCCTTGCTTTCGATATAGTCTGCGGTCATGTTGTGTTTTTTATTTAGGGATAGATTCGCAAAGACATTGTCGGGATCTGTTCCCCAACTCTCTTTATAGGAAACATAACCAGACCAACTCAGTCCATTATTCTCGATATCCTTATCATCGGTCATGTCAAAATAAAATGCTGAGGAATTACTCATTACCGTTTGGAATCCTAGATTGGCAAATTTATAAATCATATCTTCTCTGCCTTCTCCCCATGAATTATTCCACACATAGGGTATGATTCCATAGTCAAATTTTTCGTCCTTTATTTTGGTCTCACTTTGAGATTTATCGGAACGTACCAATAAAACATCCTCCCAAGCGGCCATTTGAATTTGACGCTCCTCTAAAATAGTCTTCATTCGATTCAGACTATAATTATAAACTTCGTCTATGTTTGTTATCCCTAAGTCATTATTGGACAAAAATTCATCACAAATTGGCGAGGCTTTCCATACTTGGTAGGGTAGTTCGTCGGCACCAATACTCAATCGCTCCAGCGGAATCTGCGCTGTATCATACATCACAACCATCTCATCAACCACTTTTTGAAATAAGTTGTAAAGGCCTTCGCTGCAGATGCAAATAATATTGTCATTGTATCGTTGAGCAGATCGATAGTCGCTTTCATCTTTCGGATCTGCAAGGTAGAACTCATCGGCTGCGGCTTGGTCCCCCAGGGCCACATATTTTTCATATCTGGCATCCATTGCCTTGATAGCAGCTCTTGCGTGAGAAGGGAATCCAAATTGTGGCATAACCTTAATCTCAAGCATTTGGGCGTGTTTCAAAATTGAAATAAACTCTTCTTTGGTCAAGTATCCATTTCCTGTCAGTCCACCATTGGCGCCGGAACCGTAGGCAGGAATAAGTTTTTCATTGTTTTGACTGGAGTATCCCCTCTCCGATCCAACTGAAGTGAGCTCAGGCAAACCCGGGATTTCAATTCGCCATCCTTCATCATCCGACATACGTAAGTCCAAATAGTTTAATTTGAAAAGGCTCATAAGATCGAGAACGTCTTTTATTTTATTGGCATCATGAAAATTACGAGCGATATCCAACATAAAACCTCTATGACCATATCTCGGGACATCCTTAATTAAAACCTCTGGCCAGTCTGTTTTTTCAATTGATGCTGTATTTACAATTTGCCGAAGGGATTGGAGTGCATATACAAGACCTTGATTGTCGAAAGCCTCAATCATTATCTCCTTTTTGTCAATTTTAAGTGTATAGGCTTCTTTGATTAGGTTTTGGTTGTGCTCAATAATGAGGTTAGCTCCTGTTGTAGACCATTGAATGGGAATAGTAAAAAAACGACTGATTAGGGGCTCTATCTTCCTTTTACTTGATTTGAAAACTTCATCAATCGCAACAACCCAAAGCGAGTCTTTTGATCTAAACTCACTAGAAAAATTTTGGGTGGCGGGAGTGGGTATCACCCATCCCAACTTTTCTTTGTCAAGGTGTTTCAGACCCTCGAGGGCGGCATATCGATCAGCAGCAGTGGGGATTTGCAAGCCTTCCAATCCGGTTGCATTTTTCCAAAGAATTTCGGTTTCTATATCATAGGCTTGTCCGTTTTGAACGATGAATGCCCCCATCGGACCCATAGCCAAACGATCCATAATCCCATCCTGTTTCATGGGAATAGTGAGAGTTTGCCCAGGGGACAAAGACCATTCCTCATCAAAAGTTAAAATGAAATAATGTTCACCATTCACCCATTCAAAGTCAATCCCTTCAGGAAGTGACTTAGCATCTACAAAGCCTCTAATTTGATTCCAATGCAACTCCCAGGACCCTCCAGTGAGGGATTGATCACTCTGGTTTTCGAGCGTGAACTTTACCTGCATTTCACTCTTTAGTGGATCAAAGGATTCTACTTCAAAAATCAATTTTATAGCTTCCAATGATACTTCTGAATGGCAACTCAATAGGGTTAGAACAGCACAAAAAAGCATAAATTTTATTCTTGTTTTATTCTTGAGGACACTTTTCATAAATCGAATATGTTGGGTTTTGTTGGCATAAGATATTAATAAAGCTGGGGTTTTTTGTGTAACTTAAAACAAGAATTTTCTGAGGGGTATTTTATAAATAGTCTAAAAACAGAAACTAATGACAGAATTTCGTCTTACTCATGCGATGCGCTGGTTTGGTTTGTTAATCGGTTGGGGGTGCTGTATACTCAATTTCAGTTGTACCTCCGAACGCCAACCCAATATCGTCTTTATTCTAACCGATGATCAGGGTTATGGAGACTTAGGGGTTTATGGTGCTACAGACATCCAAACTCCGCATTTAGATCGCTTAGCCCTAGAAGGGGCCTATTTCACTTCTTATTATGCAACACAGCCCGTATGTTCTGCTTCGCGCGCCTCTATATTAACAGGCTGTTATTCTGATAGAATTGGAATATTTAATGCTTTTGGACCGGAATCAAATCTCGGCATCAATCCCGAGGAACTCACGCTGGCAGAGATGTTAAAAAACGAAGGCTATGCCACGGCAATCTTTGGTAAATGGCATTTGGGGAGTGCCCCAAAATTCAATCCTATACATCATGGTTTTGATGAATTTTACGGAATTCTTTATTCCAATGATATGTGGCCGAAACATCCTGAACAAGGAACTGTATTCAACTTTCCTAATCTTGAATTGTATGAAAATGAAACTCCGATTCAAGTATTAGAGGATCAAACTTTCCTGACGGAAGCCTTGACTTCAAAAGCAATCACCTATATACAACAACACTCCCAAGAACCCTTTTTTATTTACCTCCCCCATCCACAACCCCATGTTCCCTTGTTTGCCGCCGACGGTTATAAGAATACACAAGAAAGAGGACTATACGGCGATGTTATTGGTGAAATTGATTCCTCGGTCGGTCGGATCATTTCAACACTGAAAGAAGAAGGAATCTATGAAGACACAATAATCGTTTTTACTTCTGATAATGGCCCTTGGCTATCGTATGGAGAGCACTCGGGTTCGGCTGGAATTTTTAGAGAAGGAAAAGGAACCAATTGGGAAGGTGGACATCGGGTCCCTGGAATTGTCTCCTATCCCAAACGCATCCCTTCGGAAACCAAAATTGAGGTGGCCGCCATGGGAATAGACTGGCTTCCTACCTTAGCTGAGTTCGCCAACGCGAGTCTTCCAGAATTGAAAATTGATGGGGTCTCTTTGGTCCCCCAACTCACCCGGCAATCTAAAAAATTACCTCACGAAAATTTATTTTTTTACTATCGAACTAATGAGTTGCATGCCATACGCCACAAGAATTGGAAGTTTTATGTACCCCACACCTATCGTTCCTTAAATGGTCGCCAAGGAACCAACGACGGAAATCCCGTTCCCTATGATATGAATCAGTTGGAAACCCCTGCGCTTTTTAATTTAGAAACAGACCCCCGTGAAACCATCAACCTTGCTGATCAAGAACCAGTTCTGGTAGAAAAAATAAATAGAATAGCCGACTCCATTCGCGCTGTCCTTGGAGATCAGTTAACTGGAATAAAAGGGAAAGAAGTTCGGCCCGTTGGGCGCATCGAGTAAATTTTGAAAATCTATCAATTTAGTTGTATATCTTGGTACTAGAAAATCACACAATAAATTCATCCCGATGAAAAAAATATTTTTATTACTTGGAATTTTCTTAGTAGCGGCTTGTCAATGGAACTCAGAAAAAGAAAAAAAATCAATTGATACCGACTGGGAAATCATCAATCCCAATCCCAATAGAATTGAGGGTTGGCTTTTTCATCGGAATAATTCTGCAGACAATGGTTGGTCGATACAAGATGGAGTGATGACCTATAACCATTCGAAAAATACATCTGGCTTGGACAGTAGCTTGATGAGTCCGAAACAGTATTTAAATTTTGAAATCTCGTTTGATTGGAAAACAGAAGACTATGGTAATAGTGGTTTTCTATGGGGTGTTCGGGATATTGATAGTTTGAGTCAAACCTATTTCACGGGTCGAGAAATTCAAATCGTGGATCCAGCCGTTTATGAAAATAAGCCTGATATGCAAAAGGAAAATGCGGGAGCCTTATTTGATATGATCCCACCAAACAAAAAAGTAACTCGCCCTAGTGGTGAATGGAATTCATATTACATTCGCATTCATTACGACGATAACCTAGGTGTATTGGTGCACAACAAGGAAGAAGTACTTCGTTTTCCCCTTCGGGGTCCCCAGTGGGATTCGCTTGTAGAAAATAGCAAATTCAAGACTTGGTCACACTTTGGAAAATATGAGAAAGGCCATATCAGTTTTCAAGCCCATGAGGCCATGGATAAAAACTATCCCGGAATTACCTCCTATCGAAATATCAAAATTCGAAGTCTTAATTAAAATTCATAGCTGTGTCAATCAAAGCGAGATGTGAATAGGCTTGAGGAAAATTGCCCAGAAGCCGTTTAGTAGAAAAGTCAATATCCTCACTGAATAGACCCAGGTGATTTCCATAGGACAACAGTTCATCAAACAATTTTTGGGACTTTTCAGTTTCTCCAATTTTATAAAGACTGTTAATAAACCAAAAAGTACAGACAGTGAAAGAAGAGCTCGGCAAACCAAAATCGTCTTCATTTTTGTATCTGAACAAGAGACCTTGGTGCATCAACTCTTTTTCTATGGCATTGACTGTTTTGATGTATTTAGGATCTTTGGCGTCGATAAAATCATAATATTCCATCAACAAAACGGAAGCATCCAAATGATCGGATTGATACGATTGAGTAAAGGCTTGCATTTTTTCACTCCATGCATTTGTCATGATATCCTCGTAAATTTCATCTCTAAGAACTTCCCACTTTTGAACTGATTTATCTACTTCGATCAGTTGGGAAATTTTGATTGCTCGGTCTACCGCAACCCAACAGAGCAGTTTCGAAAAGGTAAAGTGGCGGTCCTCGTGTCGGAATTCCCATATCCCTTTATCGGGATGCCTCCAATTATTTTCCACCACCCAAACAGTAGATTTAACGATGGTCCATAATTTCTCGTATTCATCGTTTTGCTCGGAAAAGCGCTTGATTTGATAATGAATGACATCCATCAATATACCATAGATATCGTTTTGTTTTTGAGTATAGGCAGCATTGCCAACCCGAACGGGTTTGGAGCCTTCATAGCCATCAAGATGATCGAGGGTTTTCTCGGTAAGAATTTTTTCACCACTGATTCCATACATGATTTGGAGTTTTTCGTTTTTATCGGGAACCAAATCGATAATGTAATTGATGAAATTCTTGACTATTTGAACATGTCCTAATTTTGCAATCACTTTTATCACCATAGAAGCGTCACGAATCCAACAAAATCGGTAATCCCAATTGCGCACTTCACCAATTGTTTCGGGAAGTGAGGTTGTGGCAGCTGCCAAGACAGCGCCTGTTTTTTCGAAAGTGAGTAATTTGAGCGTCATCGCACTTCGTAGTATAGCACTATTGTAGTTGGAGAAAGAGGGTGTTTTACTGCACCAGTTCAGCCAGTATACTTTTGTTTTTTGGTATTCCAACAGCGTATTCTCAAGAGTAGGAACTGTCAACTTCTCGTTATAGGAAACGGTTAGAAAGTGACTCTTGGTTATTTCTATCTCACTGCCTTCTAGAATGGACTGGTGATTGAGATCGCTATACAGGAATAAGCTGTCATAATCTTTGTCGTCTACGATACTTACAATGAAGTTCTTTTTTACATAACTTTTGGTTTCTCCTAAAGCATATTCCAGCCTGGGCTTGTAAACAATTCGACAACGAGGGTTCCCCTTTTTTTGCCGAAGAACTCTGCTGAGTTGGGGAGGTGCGTGATACATACTGTTGTCCTTTAGGTAGCGTGGCATGAAATCTAGGACTTCAAATGCGTGTTCTTCATTTTCAAAAAGGGTACACAGTATACTGGTGTTATTTACGTAAGTTTGAGTGATCTTATATGAATCGTCACACAGAATCTTGAAGTGCCCCCCAATGTTGGAATCAATAATCTTTCCAAAAACGGATGGGGAATCAAATTGTGGCAAACAGCACCATTCAATTGTAGAATCCTCATTAATTAGGGCTGCAGATTTACAATTTCCAATAATCCCAAAGTTTAATGTTGAATTATTGGGGAGAGGATTTTTTTTTGACATAAAATTGTAGTGAGAAGTTTAAAATATATGTGTGATGGGAAAAAATGTTATAGTTTCAAATAGGCTTCCAATTCAGATAACTAAAGTAGAGAATTCATTCAAATTTTCCGCTACTAGTGGTGGATTAGCTACTGGTTTACATTCTGTTCACCAACACAAAAACTCATTGTGGGTCGGATGGCCCGGAATCGGAAGTGATGAGATGGAGACTTCCGCTTGGGAGCCCCTTAAAGAATCGCTTGAAAAAAATCGTTATGCCCCAGTGAGTTTAACTACCAAAGAAGTTGATGAATTTTACTATGGCCTTCCTAACAAATGTTTGTGGCCTCTGTTTCACTACTTTATCGAATATTCTATTTTCAATAAATCGCACTGGGATACCTATGTTGAAATAAATAGAAAATTCAGTAATGAAGTTATAGCACTTTTGGAACCGGGAGACACCGTTTGGGTGCAGGACTATCAATTGATGCTCTGTCCCCAAATGATCAAAGAAGCCTGTCCTGGTGTAACTATTGGTTTTTTCCTACATATTCCCTTTCCTTCTTTTGAGATTTTTCGAATCTTCCCTTGGCGGGAAGCACTCCTAAAGGGTGTTCTGGGTTCTGACTTAATTGGTTTTCATACCTATGATTACGAACGGCATTTTATCAGTTCAGTCAAGCGTATTTTACGGCTCAATGTCAGTTTCAATCGTGTGAGTGTTGGATCTCGTGAAGTGGTTGTTGACACCTTTCCCATGGGGATTGATTATGAGAAATTTGAATCCGCTGCATCGGCACATCTTCAACATGGAGATACCGAAAAGTCGGAGCTGAAAAACCAATTGGAAGTTCACAAAAAATCCTCGGAAAATAGTAAACTTATATTATCTATCGACCGTTTGGATTATACAAAAGGGGTGGTTAATCGCATGAAAGCTTTTGATTTGTTCTTATCAAAATACCCCGAATATTTGGAGAAAATTCGGTTGGTGATGCTCACCGTACCCTCACGGGCCAACGTGCCTGACTATAAAAAATTGAAAAAAGAAACCGATGAAATCGTCGGTCGAATCAATGGAAAATATGCCACTGTCAACTGGACACCCATTTGGTATTACTATCGCTCCATGGCTTTTGACGACCTCATTGACCTGTACATGACCTCAGACATTGCTATGATAACGCCCGTTCGAGATGGAATGAATCTGGTGGCCAAAGAATTTGTTGCCACGCGAGTCAATGGCGATGGTGTCCTCATTTTAAGCGAAATGGCGGGAGCATCCAAAGAACTTCACGAAGCGGTACTAGTGAATCCTTTTGATCGGAATGCTATGGCCGATGCTATCAAAGATGCTATTACTATGCCGCAAGCAGAGCAAAAAATGCGTAATAAAGAAATGCAAAAAAGACTGCGGCGCTATACCGTCAATTACTGGGCTAAGGAATTTATGACTTCCTTGGGACGAGTGACTGAAGAAAAAGAACAGGGACTGGTAACTGAGTTCGCTTCGTCTGTCACCGAAGCAGTTACCCACCAATTCCACAAAGCCAAACACCGATTGTTATTATTGGATTACGACGGCACGCTCGTTCGATTCAACGAAAACCCAGAATTAGCTATCCCAGATCAGGAACTTTTACTCTTATTAAAACAACTCACCAAACTTCCCAATACAGATGTTGCTATTGTGAGTGGTCGCGATCAGAAATTTTTAATGAAGTGGTTTGGGGCACTGCCCATCATATTGGTGGCGGAGCACGGCTACTATGTTCGCCCCAAAAATAAAGAATGGGAAGCCAAAGCCAAACGGCAAAATAAATGGATGGAGGATTTAAATCCCATTTTCGATGCCTTCACCGACCGTACTCCTGGAACACATATCGAATACAAACAAAATAGCCTGGTATGGCATTATCGAAAAGCTGATCCAGAATTGGCAGCTGGGAGAGTGGTGGAACTCAAAACTGTTTTGAGTAGTCTGATCTCGGACAAACTCAGTGTCATGGACATGGACAAAGCCTTGGAGGTTGTCGAACATCAAATCAACAAAGGCAGTGCCGTTATGAACTTAGTTGATTCCGCCAAACACGATTTCATCTTTTGTGCTGGAGATGATGTCACCGATGAAAATATGTTCACCAACCTCCCCGATTCTGCCATAACGGTGAAGGTTGGGCGAAAATTAACTGAAGCGAAATACTACACTGACGGTATTGAATCTATACTATCTATTTTATCCCAGTTTATAACCCGCTGAATCGTGAGTATTGATCAAAACTTTCTGGAAAGCTTACAGAACAGCTACAATGAGATTGTATGTCTGCCAAAAGGAAGTTCTGCTTTAAATGCACGGATTCTTAGTGCACAGCAGATGCAAAAAGCTTTCGAAGCGCTTCGTGTTCAAATAAAGGGATCTGAAAATCTCCCCCATGGGAAAGGAATTGTGTTTATCTACAATCACCTTGAAAATCATCCCTACTTCACTGCGGCTGAGGGTTTTCAAATCACCTTAGATAGTCATTTTATCAGTAGCATTATCCTGCAAAAATACTATGGTCAGCCGGGGACAAGAGTTGTTCGCCATTCGTTGCCCAACGAGACCAATCACAAACTTTATTTCGATCGTTTTGACTATATCCGAGTGTATTCTAAAGAGTTCACGCCTCCCGATATCGACAAAAAAATACTTAAAAAAACAAATGCAGAATTCTATCGAATCGCCCAAGAAGAATTGTTGCAAGGTACCCATATCGCCTTTAGTCCAGAAGGCAATTCCTACTCCACAGAAGAATCTCCAGGAAAGTTTCGCAAAGGTGTTTTTCGATTGGCTTCCAGCCCAAAAGAACAACCGCTTGTTGTTCCTTTAGTAATGGTCAATTTTGACAAACTCCCATCCCAAGCAACCTATAAATGTGCGATCATGCCCCCTTTTCGAATGCAGGATTATGGGGTAACACATCCCGATAGTAAACACCTATCCAAAGCCATCGAAAAAATAAATAAAAAGTATCAAAGGTGGGTGGCGGATCTCTCCAAAGACGATTCGGACTTCAAAAGAGAAATTCAGATCCTCAAGCAAAAAGCTATAAAGAAAAAAGACGCCCGCGATTTGATTGTTTTTTATGGTAGCTCAACCTTGCGACTCTGGAAAAATGTAGCTAAAGATTTCCCTGATTGGAACACCTTGAATCTCGGATTTGGTGGAGCATTTATTCATTCCTTAGATAAATATTTTGATGTTCTTTTCTCAAAAATTCAACCCAAATCAATTGTACTTTATCTCGGTGGTAATGATCTAACTCTAGGTTACAGCTCATCAAAAATTGTAGATGAAATATTAAGCTTTATAAAACGCATTAATTCAAAGTTTCCCAAAACAGATATATACAATATATCTTTAAAGCCCTCTCTAGAGCGTGCTGGTCAGCTTGATAAAATAAAAATGATCAACCATCGCCTGAAAACCAGAACTGATTCGCTTGAATACTTTCATCAAATTGATTTTTATCAGTCTCTGATTTTAAACAACAAAATAAGGAAAGATCATTTTCTTCAAGACGGATTGCATCTGAATTCAAAAGGCTATGAGGTGCTTAAAAATTGCTTGAATCAAAGTCTGAGTCAATAATTAAGACAGATTTTTTAAATCCCATCATTTAGTTATTATATTACTTCAGTTTTACATTTAACATAAAGACTATTTATTTTCAAATGAGAATTATCTACCCTGTAGTTATATTTTTTTCGCTTTGTTTATTTTCTTATTCCCAGGAGAAAATAAATCATCTTGACTCAATTAATAAATATAAGCACAGAAAACCGGGGCTTGCTCTTGAATTTGGTTTAGAGTACAATAATCTAAATCAAAATAGAAATCCTGACACCCAGACACAAGAAGTCTTTTCTGCTATCGGAGAAATTCTTTTTAAAATGGGATTACATGCAAATGCATTGGATTATCTAAAACGCTCAATAAAAATTTACCAATCGCTTCCGGAGTCACAAAGAAAATTCCCTGAAGTAGATCAACCGCCTGGGGTATTACTTAATATCGGAAACATCTATTATGCTTATGGAGAATATGAAAAAGCAGATGAGTTATTCAAGCAAACAATAAGTATTTATGAAAAAATATCAGATCAACAAGCTAAGTTCTTTGGCATAAATACAGCCATGTCCAATCGTGGATTAATATTACAAGTAAATGAACAATATGATAAGGCTGAAAATATTTACAGAGATGTTTACCAAAGAAGAAAAAAATACGGTAAAACCGAAGACATTTTATATTCCATGAATGATATTTTGAGAGTTTTATTATTAAAAAATGAAATTCAAAAAGCTCAAAACATTCTAACTTCTGCTAAGAATCTTTATAAAAAAGAAATTGAATCGGGTAACGATAATCCGGTATTAAAAAGAAATATGGGATATGGTTACTTTGTTTTTGGTGCTCATTATCAATCTAAAAAAGAGCTTGAAAAAGCCATTTTTTACCTTGAAAAATCAAAAATTCAACTGGATGGTTTCCCAATTAATCTATCTGCAATAGAATCAAGAATAGCTGAATGTTTTTTGGGGTTAGAGGAGTTTGATAAGGCTGAAGATCTTGCCAATACCAATCTCAAATATTATAATCTTAATGAAAGAGAAAAAAGATATAATTACAGGGTCCTAGAGAATATATACAAACAAAAGGGACTAAATTCGAAACTTTTACAAGTTAAAGATTCATTGATATCAATTTCATCAAGATTATCGGCATTCAGTGCTATGAAATCCTTGAGTAATTTAGAAACTGAAATTCAGTTAGCAAATTCAGCAAGAAAATTAAATGAAAGTAAGATTAGATATAATACCTATATATATCTGTTAATTATACTATGCCTGATTCTAACTTTTGTTATGATAATTGTAGGGATGAATTTCAAATCTCAAAGAGTAAAACTTTCCTTAGAAAACAAATTGATTAATCAAGAGCTTGAAAAGAAAAATAGAGAAATTTTAAGTAAAACAAGTTTTATAATTCAACGTAATGAATATTTAGAGAACTTTTTAACTAAGCTTTCTAAAATTAAAAGTTCTAGCTCTAAGAGTATAATTCCAAGCATTGAAGTTGAAATTCAAAAATTGATTAATTCAGATAAATCCTATAAAGAATTCGACAAAATGTTTGTTTCCGTGTATCCAAATTTTTATGATAAATTAAATCAGTTAGGCAAATTATCTCAAACAGATTTAAGGTTAGCATCACTCATAAAAATGAATCAAAATAATTATCAGATTGTTCAAATCTCAGGCTTGTCAAAAAGAACTATTGAAAGTCAAAGATACCGTTTAAAAAAATCGCTCAACTTGGATAAAAATGATGATTTAGATTTATTTATCAAATCGATTTAATTCATCGGAGGTTTAAGTGCTAGAGTCAATAAAACTCAATTTATATACCGAATTAATACTAATCGAGTACTAAAAATCAATAATACTCCAAAACACTACTGCAATTACCCTGCATTGTTAGATTTTGAATTTAAATTCTTGATATTTTAAATTTTTAAATGACAACATCATATGGATTTAGACTTATCTTTTGAAACTAAATTCGCTCAAACCTATCCACAGTTCACAAAGAAATTGGTAACTGTTTCTGACAATCTGACTGCTAAGGAAATTAAAGTTTGTATGCTTTTAAAAATGAATTACAATTCAAATCAAATCGTAATGTCATTAGGTATTTCTAAAAGTAATTTTTTGAACACACGCTCTTCTATAAGGAAAAAATTAAATCTTGATAGAAAAGATCATTTAATTATTTTTCTGCTCAGTTTATGAATGAACAGTTGAAACAATCAGATTCGAAAGAATTGATAGCGGAATTATATTCTTTGAAAAATATTGTTTTTTCTATTTTCCTACTCATAGTATTGATTCCATCGCTACAGGCTCAAGATAATACCCCACCTACAGTAACTCTTAGTGATACCGATATTGATAATTTCTTAGCCGCATCAGATACGGTAACTATTACCGCTGCCTTTGATGAAGCGATGACTTCTACTCCAACGATTTCTATATCGGGGACATCCAT
>MDTB01092669.1_pt1 | contig 43045 bp, 40 predicted proteins | sample 811161 | NCBI WGS metagenome assembly MDTB01 (sample SAMN05326650, study PRJNA326480) | marine metagenome | isolation source: seawater | place: Mediterranean Sea | collected 2009 | reverse complement strand
GCTTCTTAGCAGAAGGTTTTTTCTTAGCCGCAGGCTTCTTTTTGGCAGCAGGTTTTTTCTTAGCCGCAGGTTTCTTTTTGGCAGCAGGTTTTTTCTTGGCCGCTGGGCGCTTCTTAGCAGCAGGCTTTTTCTTCGCTACTGGGCGCTTCTTAGCAGAAGGTTTTTTCTTAGCCGCTGGGCGCTTCTTAGCAGAAGGTTTTTTCTTCGCTACTGGACGCTTCTTAGCAGAAGGTTTTTTCTTGGTCGCAGGTTTCTTTTTGGCAACAACTTTTTTCTTTGAAACTGGCTTCTTGGTAGTAATTTTTTTCTTAGCTACTGGCTTTTTAATAGCAACTTTTTTTGTAGTTGTTTTTTTTTGTCCAGCCTTTTTTTTAAGCTTCTTTTTCTCCGCCATCTATCTTTCTCCTCTACCGAGTTTTCCGGATGATTTGTTGCAAAGCTCGGACAGAATTATCCTCGCTGTTCATTTTAACCGAAATTTTCAATTGATATACTTTCCAGTACAAATGAATTCTTGACAAGAAATTTTTTTCCAAATTAATCCCAAGAGAGCGCCCCTCCCGTTTGATATTCGATAACACGTGTTTCAAAAAAATTTCTTTCTTTTTTTAAATCTACCATTTCAGACATCCAAGGAAATGGATTTTCTTCAACAGGATATAAATGATCCATACCAATTTGTTGGGCACGTCGATTAGCTATAAAGCGAAGGTATTTTTTAAACATTGGAGCATTCAATCCTAAAACACCTCTTGGCATTGTATCTTCTGCATAACGATATTCTAACTCAACTGCGTCAATAAACAATTTTTTTATTTCTTCTTTAAATTCATTTGTCCATAAATTTGGATTTTCTAATTTTATAGTGTTTACCAAATCAATTCCAAAATTACAATGCATAGATTCATCACGCAAAATATACTGATACTGTTCTGCAGCACCTGTCATTTTATTTTGTCTTCCAAGCGCAAGTATTTGTACAAAACCTACGTAAAAAAACAAACCTTCCATTAAACAAGAAAATACAATTAGTGACTTCAATAATTTTTGATCTGATTCTGTGGTGCCTGTTTTGAAATTAGGGTTTGTTAATGTATCAATAAAAGGAATAAGGAACTCATCTTTGGATCTTATCGATGGGACTTCATGATAAGCATTAAAAATTTCAGATTCATCAAGACCAAGTGACTCAACAATATATTGATATGCATGAGTATGAATGGCTTCTTCAAACGCTTGTCTTAAGAGATATTGACGGCACTCTGGAGCAGTTATGTGGCGATATGTACCAAGAACAATATTATTGGCAGCAAGACTATCTGCAGTTACAAAAAAACCAAGATTTCTTTTTATTAATCTACGCTCATCATCTGTCAAGCCATCTTTACTCTTCCACAATGAAATATCTCTTGACATATTTATTTCTTGAGGCATCCAATGATTAGCACAACCAGACAAATATTTCTCCCATGCCCATTTATATTTGAACGGTACTAACTGATTTACATCAGTACCTCCATTAATAATTCTTTTATCTTCAACTTTAACTCTGCGATTTTCTGTCGCAGAATTTTTTTCCATAACAGAAGGGTTAGTTGAGTTATTCAAGCTAGAAGATTCCTCAATCTTTTTAAAAGAGTTATCTACTAGATTAGCATCGAGCATTTCTGAAGAGTTATTTTCCCACGTAAGCATTATAAATAGACCTTAATTGAGTATAGTTAGTGATGAGGTTTTGTTGGTAAAACATATATAAATTTTTTAATTAAATTTGTTTTTTTGTTGTAATAGTGACGCAATCAGCAGCAACAAATTCATTGACAAGCCTCACACTCAGGATCATCAATTGCACATAAAGCTGTAGTTGTTTTCTCATTAACTTCTACAGAATTAAGTTCACTAGAATTTGAAGTAGATTTTTCAGCATGTGTTGCACCCAAAGTTCTAAGATAGTAAGTGGTTTTCAAACCTTTTTTCCAAGCAAGCTTGTATATTTCATCCAGCTTTTTACCAGACACTCCAGACAAATAGATGTTAAGTGATTGAGATTGATCAATCCATTTTTGTCTTCTTGCTGCACATTCAACAATCCACTTTGGATCGACTTCAAAAGCGGTGGCATAAATATTTCTTATTTCAGCTGGAATCCTGTCAATCTTCGCGAGACTACCATCAAAATATTTTAAATCTGAAACCATTACTGCATCCCATAAACCTAATTTCTTTAAATCTCTCACCATAGTCTCACTAACTATGGTGAATTCACCTGATAAATTAGATTTCACATAAAGATTTTGAAAAGTTGGTTCTATTGAGGCTGATACCCCAACAATATTTGAAATAGTTGCAGTAGGGGCCACCGCAACACAATTAGAATTACGGATACCATTCTTCATTATGCGCTTCCTTAGGGAATCCCAATCAAGGGTCATGGATCTATCAACTTCAATTTTTTGTCCACGATGTTCCTCCAAAAGTTTTAATGAATCGATTGGTAAAATTCCCTGTTCCCACAAAGACCCCTTAAAAGAAGAATAGCTTCCTCTTTCTAAAGCCAGATTTGATGATGCAGAATATGCCATATAACAAATAGTCTCCATAGACTTATCTGCAAATTCAACAGCTTCATTTGAAGCGTAAGGTATTTTCATTGCATGTAAAGAGTCTTGAAAACCCATAATTCCCAAACCAACAGGTCGGTGTCTAAAATTTGAATTTCTTGCTTTTCCTACTGCGTAGAAATTAATGTCTATTACATTATCCAACATCCTCATAGCCGTATTAATAGTCTTTTCCAAACGATGATTATCAAGTTGGTATTTATCTTTGGAAACCTCAATTAAGTGATTTACGAGATTAACAGATCCCAAGTTGCAGACAGCAATTTCTGACTCACTGGTATTGAGCGTGATTTCTGTACATAAATTAGAACTGTGAACGATTCCCTTATGTTGTTGGGGATTTCTAATATTGCAAGGATCCTTAAATGTTATCCATGGATGGCCAGTCTCATAAAGCATAGACAACATCTTTCTCCAAAGAACTATCGAAGATACTTCCTTGAAAGGTGATAACTGCCCTTGCTCAGCTTGTTTTTCGTAGTTGAGATATGCAACTTCAAATTCTTTGCCTACTTTTTCGTGTAAATCTGGAACTGTATCTGGAGAAAAAAGTGTCCACTTACCCTGGTCGTTGACCCGCTTCATAAACAAGTCAGGAATCCAGTTTGCAGTATTCATGTCGTGAGTTCGACGTCTATCATCTCCTGTATTTTTTCTTAACTCCAAAAATTCCTCAATGTCCAAATGCCAGGTTTCAAGATAAGTGCAAACTGCACCTTTCCTTTTTCCTCCTTGATTAACAGCAACTGCAGTATCATTTACAACCTTCAAAAAGGGAACTACTCCTTGACTTTGTCCATTAGTACCTTTTATGTAACTTCCTAAGGCTCTAACAGGTGTCCAATCATTTCCCAGCCCCCCCGCATATTTTGCAAGAAGTGCATTTTCTTTTATTGCTTCATATATTCCACTCAAATCATCATCTACAGTAGATAGATAACATGAGGATAACTGAGAAAATTGAGTGCCACTATTAAAGAGTGTAGGAGTGGAACTCATAAAATCAAAACTTGATAGTAAATCATAGAATTCAATTGCCCTTGCCTCCCTATCAACTTCTTTAATTGCTAATCCCATAGCGACTCGCATAAAGAAAATTTGTGGCAATTCTAACCTTCTTCCCTCTTTGTTTACCAAGTCTTTTCTGTCTACTAAGAAATATCTATCATACAAAGTTTGTATACCTAAATAATCAAACTGAGCATCCCTCTCAGCAATAATTTTGGAACTTAACTTAATAAGATCAAATTTAGATAGTTCTGGGTCAAGTAAATTTTTTTCTATACCCTTCTCGATAAATCGTAAAAAGTATTCTTCATATACCTTCTGGATTTGACTCGATTGAATGTCAAACCCGAGAACCTCCTTGCGAATTGAATACAAGAGCAACTGTGCGCTGACTTTAGCATATGCTGGATCCTTTTCTATTAATGTTCTAGCAGATAAAACAATTGACTTAAAAACCTCTTCAAAAGGTATTCCGTCATAAATATTTTTAAGTGCGGCATCCAAAATTTCATTTGGATTAACTAAACCTTCATAACCTTTACAAGCTGAATTTACAATTTCTAAAAAAAATTGAGCATCAAGAGTTTCTAATTTTCCATTGATTGAAATCTTCAGTTCACTCGAAAAATCTTTTTTTACTTTGTCATCATTTTTTTGTCTTTCCCTAGCTCTTCTCTCGCGGTAGAGAACATAAGCTCTAGCTACTTCATGTTCACCTGCTCTCATCAAGGCTAACTCAACTTGATCTTGAATTTCCTCAATGTGAAGAGTTCCTCCAGCTGGAAGTCGACGTAAAAAAATTTCAACTATCTGTGAAGTGAATAATTCAGTTTGTTCTCTCACTCGCGCGCTTGCTGCCCCTTGGCCACCGTTGACAGCCAAAAAGGCTTTAGTCATTGCAACTGCAATTTTATTAGCCTCAAAAGACACCACTGAACCATTTCTGCGAATTACTTTGATATCTGAAAGATCAGCATCTACTTTTAGACCCCCGGATGAATCCGAAGTGACATTTGAAAATGAAGTTTTTTTCTCTGTTTGTGACTTCTCTATATTGATACTAGTGTTTGCCAAATCAGTTGGCTGTGACCTCATCTATAATCCTTTTAAGTTGGAGTTGAAGAACGGGTTATATATAGAAACAAAATATTACAGTTGGATATGGATAGAAACATTTGCTAATTAAATACTAGGTTTAGTCATTTAGGTGAGTAATTAATACTAATTCTAGTATTCGATTAGAAGCGATGCAATAGCTATTTGATTAATTTTCAATTTTTTTTACTAAAAATTTCACAAGAAATTGATAACTCTTGGAATTTTTTTTTAAGAAAGTTCCAATCAAAAAAAGGTCCTGGGTCAGTTTTCCTTTTTGGTGCAATATACTCATGGCTGGTAATCGCATTTAAAAATGGAAGTTTATTTGATAGAGTCTCAATTATAGTCAATAAAGACAAGTATTGCTCCCTCTCAAATTTTGTTGACTCCGTTCCTTCTAATTCAACGCCTATAGAAAAGTCATTACAGTTTGTTTTACCAAAAAAAATTGAGTCTCCTGCATGCCAAGCACGTTTGTCTATCGAAACGAATTGTATAATCGATCCATCACGGCGAATAAAGAAATGTGAAGAAACTTTTAAAGAACTTAATTTCTGAAACTCTGGTATTGAAGTATTGAGTTTATTTAAGAATAGGTTTTCAACTTCTTTCCCCCCAAATTTCCCAGCAGGCAGGCTTATACAGTGAATAACCACTAACGAAATTTTAATATTATGAGGACGATTATCAAAGTTAGGAGAACAAATCTTTTCAGAATTAACGAAGGATTTAATCCAACCCTCAGAATCAATTACTTTTGTTGACAATTTTTACTCTCTTTTAGCATGCTTTTCGCAACAACAAATTTCACCATTACTAAATATAGCCTCACTAATAGGAATCCTTAGCCCTCAATTCTTACACACAACTAGATTAATTTTATTTTTTCCGGCCAAGGTACTTTTTCGACAGGAAATTTTCCCATAAATTTTTTAAGTAAAAAAACAACACATAACAAAAAGAATAGATTTAAAACAATTTTGTAAATAAACATTAAACAAATTTTTATCTATCTAACAAAACTTCAAGCACAAACTGAGTTCCAATATAAGCAAAAAGCAAAAAAATGAATCCAATAATCGTTAATCTGGCAGCAAATCTCCCTCTCCAGCCAAAATACATACGACCAACTAGTAAAATTAAAACTATAACCCACGCAGCAAAAGCAAAAATAGTTTTATGATCTAGTTCTATAAAGTTTTTACCAACTTCATGATTAATTACAATTCCTGAAGCAAGAGTAGCGCTAATTAAAGTAAATGAAACGAATAAAATTCTTACCAAAGAAGTGTCCATCTCGAGTAGTGATGGCATACCGCTAGTAATTCGTTTTTGTTTTAGTTTTCTTAATGAAGCCTCATGTGCCATCATAATTGACCCCTGTGCTACTGCTAGAGCAAAGCTACTATATGCAAGCATCGCAATGAGAATGTGAAATCTAAAGAAAAAACTTAAATCTGCTTCTAATACAGGAGACGGTAATAGAATTGGTAAAACTGCACCCAAAACTGCAGGGAAAAAAATATATCTTGCAGATAACGATTCAGGAGTAATTGTAATTTCAACCCAAATTAGGACAGAGGCTAACCAAAACATCCATGCAATAGCGATTGAAAAACCAAATTGCATACCAGAATCTGAAAACCATTCCGGCAATAAAGCAGATCCAAGACATATGACTGATAAAGCAAACAAAAAATGTTTTCCAAGGTGAGAACTTATGAATGGTATGCGAACATTAAAAGATAAACCTAAAAGGAAGTATCCTATTGATGCTAATGAGCAAAGGAAAACGTAAAATTGATTCATATTAAAATTTTAACGCAGCTTCAATGTTTTTTTTAAAGGAATATTAGTAATGTTTGAATCTCTATCACAAAAAATGACAAGTATTGTCAAACATATCAAGGGTGAAGCCAGAATAACTGAAAAAAACACTCTTGAAATAGCAAGGGAAATTAGGCTTGCCCTTTTAGAAGCAGATGTTGCCCTCCCAGTAGTAAAAGATTTAATAAATCAAATAAAAGTTAAATCGTTAGGAGCAGAAGTTTTGGATAGTCTAACTCCTGGCCAAACGTTGGTAGGGATAGTTAAAGATGAACTAATAAAAATTATGGGTGACGAAGAAAAAATATCGACTGATCTAAATTTTAAATCCAAACCTCCAGCAACTATACTGCTTGCTGGACTTCAAGGGGCCGGAAAAACAACCACTTGTGGAAAACTTGCCTATTGGCTAAAAAAACAACAGAAAAATATAAAAATCTTAACTACCTCATGTGATGTATACAGACCGGCAGCAATTAAACAATTAGAAACTATTTCTAAACAGGCTGGAGTAGATTTTTACAACTCTCACCAGGATGAATCTCCCGCAGTAATAGCTGAAAAAGCAGTAGCACATGCGAAAAAGTTTTATTATGAAGTTTTGCTCGTTGATACTGCTGGAAGACTGTCTATTGATTTAGAAATGATGAATGAAATTAACAACCTTCAAAAGATAATAAATCCTGTAGAAACACTTTTTGTAATTGACTCTATGCAAGGTCAAGATGCCTTAGAAGTTGCAAAAAATTTTAACAATCAAATTAATTTAACTGGGATTGTATTGACGAAAGCAGATGGTGACAGCAGGGGTGGGTCTCTATTGTCAGTAAAGTCAGTAACTGGTTGTCCAACAAAATTCGTCGGGGTATCTGAAAAACTGGATGGACTTGAAAAATTTGATGCTGAAAGATTTACTAACAGAATTCTTGGTATGGGTGACATTCTATCCCTTGTTGAGAAAGCAAAAGAAACGATTGAAAACAAATCAGCTACAGAGTTAGCTAAAAAATTACAAAGAGGAAAAACATTCACACTCAACGAATTTCGCTTGCAAATAAGTCAAATGAGGTCTATGGGTGGACTTTCCTCAATTATGGGAATGCTTCCCAGCAATATTGTAGAAGCTGCCAAAGGAAAAGATTTAAGTGGTTTAGATAATTCTGTAAAAAAACAAGAAGGAATAATTCTTTCAATGACACCCTTGGAGAGAAAAATGCCTGAAATAATAAAAGCATCCAGAAAAAAACGTATTGCATCCGGGGCAGGAGTATCAGTTCAAGAAGTTAACAAACTAATGAATCAGTTTACGCAAATGCAAAATATGATGAAAAGAATGGGTGGTGGAGCCTTAAACAAAATAATGAACTCTATGGGTGGTCTTCCAGGAACGACAAAACCTAATTTAAAAAACTTATTTACATCAAAAAAAAGGAAAAACAAAAGAACAAAAAGGCGTTAATCAAAATAATCACGAACGACTTTGACAATGCTTCCAAGATCAAAGTCTTTCCTGATCTTTGTATCTCTGAAATACAACTCTACTTTTTTAGCTACTAAAGATTTTGGTCCAACGGTAATACGAAGTGGTATTCCAATTAATTCCCATTCTGCAAACATAATTCCAGGTCGTTCTTCCCGGTCATCTAAAATAACATCAAAATTTTCTTTAACAAGATCTTTATAGATATTTTGTGCGGTAATCTTGACCACTTCATTTGTTTTGCCTCCTATTGGGCAAATTACAACAGAAAAGGGAGCAATGTTCTTTGGCCAAACTATTCCTTCTAAATCATGATTTTGCTCAATAGAGGCCGCAATTAATCTACTTACTCCAATACCATAACATCCCATCTCAATTGGCCGCTCTACACAATCTTCACCTAGGACATTCGCTCCAAGTTGCTTAGAATATTTGTTGCCTAAGTAAAACACATGACCAACTTCAATGCCACGTTGAATTGAAATTTTACCAAGTCTATTTGGTAGAGGGTCACCATCGACAACATCTCTGATGTCCTTAATAAGATCAGGTTCTTCAATATCTCTTTTCCAATTTACTCCTGTAAAGTGAAAATCGTCTTCATTTGCCCCCACAATAAAATCAGACATGTTTGCAACAGTTTTATCAGCAATTACTTTTATTTTTTTATTTTTCTTAACAGGTCCTATTGAACCAGCAGAAGCACCAGTCAATTTTTTTATTTCTTCATTTTTCGCAAACTTCCATCCTGAGGAGAATTCATTTATTTTAGAAAGCTTAAATTCGTTTAAATTATGATCGGATCTTAGTAAGACCAGCCAAAAAACTTTCTCATTTTTATCTAAACTGTTGCTATCAACTGCGATTAAAAGTGATTTTACGATCAATTTGGAGGATACTTTTAAATAACTGGCAACGTCCTTACAACTATAAGAGTTTGGTGTTTTTATAATTTGAATCTCATCCTTCGGTTTTTCTCTTGTATCAATAACTGATATGGCTTCAGCTAACTCTACATTTTCTGAAAAGTCTGTATCTTTACAAAACGCGATTTTATCTTCACCAGTTTCTGCAATAACTTGAAACTCATTTGATCTCGGACCACCAATATTTCCAGAATCCGCTTTTACTACTCTAAAAGTTAAACCCATTTTTTTGAAAATTGATTTATAACACTCCAACATAACTTCGTATGTTTGATATGCTTGTTCTTTATTAATATCAAATGAGTATGCATCCTTCATAACAAACTCTCTGGCTCTCATTATCCCAAATCTAGGTCTTCTTTCGTCTCTAAATTTTGTCTGTATCTGGTAAAAAATTTTGGGTAATTTCTTCCAACTTTTGATTTCTTGTTTTACCATGTCAGTAAATACTTCTTCTGAGGTTGGTTGAACAATAAAATCTCTATCATGTCTGTCTTTTACTCTTAGCAACTCTTTACCCAAGCTCTCCCAGCGATTCGTAGATTTCCACAGTTCAGCAGGTTGTATAATTGGAGTAAGTATTTCAATTCCTCCAATGTAGTTCATTTCTTCCCTAATAATATTCTCAATTCTTCTTAAAACTCTTAAACCAATTGGCATATATGAGTAAATGCCAGAACTTAATTTTTTTATCATCCCAGAGCGAATCATCAAGCTGTAACTTGTAATATCGGAGTCGGATGGAGGCTCTTTAAAAGTTGTTATGTGGAAAGATTTTGCACGCATATTCTTACCATAATAAAATTAATTAAATACTTATGTAAAGATTAACCAATCGAGTTCTATAATATTGTCATGTATATTCAAAATGGTTATCGAAGGAACATTGGCATAATTATAGTAAATGCTAAAAAAAATGTTTTTTGGGCTAAAAGAGTAAACGAAAATGCATGGCAATTTCCCCAGGGAGGTATTAAAAGAGGAGAGACGCTTGTAGGCGCTATGTATAGAGAACTCGAAGAAGAGACTGGACTTAACTCGAGTGACATTGAGATATTAGGAAGAACAAAAAAATGGCTTTATTACGATGTGCCCACTCGATTAATAAAAAAAGAGTGGAGAAACAACTATAAAGGACAAAAACAAATTTGGTTTTTGCTTAAATTAATATGTAAAGAAAAAAATATCTCCCTTGGTGAAGTAGATGATAAGCGTGAATTTGATGATTGGATGTGGAAAGATTTTGTATTACCTATAAATGAAGTAGTAAGCTTTAAAAAAAATGTTTACAGAAAGGCTCTGCTTGAATTATCTACTTATATTTTTTCAGATGAAGAATTAAAGTTAATAAGACATAAGTTATCTCTGTGAATTAGTTCTGATTCTTCAACATACCCTAACTGCGTCTCTATTTCAGATGAGGGTTTTCCAATAATCTTTTTTGAATCTAAACAAGAATAATTAGATAATCCAATAGCAAATTCATCATTTTCTGAATTTACACAAGCAACGGCATCTCCCCTATCAAAGTCACCAATTACTTCTGTAACTCCAACCGGTAAGAGTGACTTTCCAAGATCAGAAATAGCTTTTACAGCTCCCTTATCTAACACAAACTTGCCTTTAATTTTTAACTGGCCTGAAAGCCACTGTTTTCTTGCTTTTAAAGTGGGTGAGTCCGCTTTGATAAGTGTACCGAATGATTCTCCTTTTGCTAATCTTATCAATACTTTTTCGCTAAATCCGCTAATAATTGAAGTATTTGTTCCACCACTTGCAGCAATTTTTGCGGCCTTTACTTTAGTAGTCATTCCACCGACACCAAACTTTGAAGTTGTGTCAGATGAGACATCAAAAAGATTTTTGTCACTCGCCAATGCCTGAACAATAAGTTTTGCATTGGGGGATAAATCTGGGTCAGCATCATATAATCCAGCTTTATCTGTCAATATAACTAATAGATCAGCTCCTAATTGGTTTGCGACTAAAGCCGCCAAAGTGTCATTATCTCCTACTTTAATTTCATCAGTAGCAACAGTGTCATTTTCATTTATGATTACCATGACGTTATTTTTTAATAAAGATAGTATTGTTGCTTGTGAATTAAGGTATCTTTTTCTATCAGAAAAATCTTCATGAGTTAATAAAATTTGTGAGGTCAATAATCCATATTTTTGAAAAGCATTTTCATAAGCTCTGACCAATCCAACTTGTCCGGCAGATGCAGCTGCCTGCAATTGATTCATTTGTTTAGGTCTCTTTTTCCAACCTAATCTTCTTATTCCCTCAACGATTGAACCACTTGATACTATAATTATCTCATAACCATAACTGTGCAGTGTATGAATTTGTTGTGCATATTCGGAAATTACATCATCATCTATTCCACTACCGTTTCCGGTCACAAGAGTGGAACCTAATTTAATTACCCATCGTTTTGGTCTATTATTTTTAGCGATTGAAGGTTTCTTAATGCTCTGCTCCTGTACTTTAATTGAGAATCTTAATTAAAATTTTTAAATCTTACGTCATCTTCAAAGTCCTTTGAGACGCATTTATTTTCACAATTCATCCATTCAAGAATTGATTCCAATAGATGATCTATTCCTTCCCGTGAGAAGGAAGATACAAAAAAAATTGGTTGTGATTGTAGTCTTTTGGACAATAACTTCCACCTTTCTTCTCTGATCTTAATTGGTACTAAATCAATTTTTGTAAACACCAACCATCTTTGCTTAGTAACTAGTTCAGAGTTGAAGAGTTGTAATTCATGAATAATTTCTAAAATATTTTTTTCGATTGAGTCAATAATTCTATTTTCACTTTGAGGATATTCCAGGTTTAACTGGCCTGCAGAAAAATCCACGAAGTGAAGTAATAATTTAGTTCGTTGAATATGTTTCAAAAACTGATGACCCAGTCCTGCTCCACTCGAGGCTCCTGAAATTAAGCCAGGTATGTCAGCTAAAACAAAACTTTTTTTATCGTCGTGAAACACAACACCTAATTTTGGAGCAAGTGTAGTAAATGGGTATTCCGCAACTTTACCTCTTGATTTGGTGCAAGTGTTTACAAATGATGACTTACCAGAATTTGGAGATCCAAATACTCCAACGTCCGCTAAAACTTTCAACTCAAGCTTTAATTTTCTAATTTGTCCTTCTTTTCCTGTTGTGAATTGTCTAGGTGTTCTATTTGTACTTGATTTGAAACGTATATTTCCCATTCCACCAATGCCACCTTCAGCAAGCAGGATTCTTTCTCCATGTTCATGAAAATCAGCAATCATTTCACCAGTATCTACATCCTTAATGATAGTACCTACTGGAAAACGAAGGACTACATCAAGTGCATTAGCTCCGTTACAATCAGAGCCGCCCCCTTGTTCACCATTTTTAGCTTTATGAATTCTCGCGTATCTATAGTCAATTAAAGTATTGATATTCCTGTCAGCTTGGCCAATTATGCTGCCACCAGCACCTCCATCCCCACCACTAGGCCCTCCCTTGGGAATATATTTTTCTCGCCTGAAAGCTACAACACCATTACCACCATGACCCGCTCTTAACTCAATAATGGCTTCATCTATGAATTTCATAATCAAATCTTAAACTGATAACCATCATGGAGGTTATCAACAAAAAAGTTAATGCGTTGATATAAGGTCGATTAAAAAAAAACTTAATATAAAAATAATCAATTGACAACGCTAACTGTGGACTTGTTTAACGGTCCCTGGACTGCAAAAAAAACTTTTCCTGTCTTCAAGGCGAAAAGCGTATGATCTTTGCCCATTCCAACATTCTTTCCGGGGTGAAACTTAGTCCCTCTTTGTCGAACGAGTATGTTACCAGGTGAGACAAATTGACCACCAAATTTTTTGACACCTAGCCTTTTAGATTCAGAGTCTCTGCCGTTCCTGGAAGATCCACCACCTTTTTTATGTGCCATCAGATTCCCTCAAAATTATTTAGATTATTTTAAATTCAAAGCCTTAATTTCAACTGCGGTGTAAGACTGTCTATGGCCCATTGATTTTGCTGAATGTTTTCGTCTGCGAAACTTAAAAATCTTCACTTTAGGGTGTTTATTCTGTTTTATTACCTCCGCAACTACCTGGGCACCTTTAATAAAAGGTGCCCCTAGTTGTATTTGTGACGTTTTCGGGTCGTCACCTTGATAGGCTAAAACTTTATCAAAGACAACTTCATCACCGACTAACAAATCTAGTTTTTCAATCTCAATTTGATCACCTAAAGAGACCTTGTGCTGTTTACCACCAGTTTTTATCACTGCGTACATACTTCTACCCAAATAATGTGTAACATTTAATGGTATTAGTTTTTATGTACTGAGGTCAACTAAATTTGTATGTTATTTTAACAATTTTGAAAAAGTAAACTTATATTTTTACAATGGATGAATATCAAAAAATAATTCAAACCATTTCGAAAGAGATAGAAGACGTTTCTTTTGAATTAAAAAAGCAACTAAATAGTAATGTGGCTTTGATAAATCAAGTTGCAAATTATATTATAAATAGTGGAGGCAAAAGATTAAGGCCTGCTCTCATTTTTTTAATGGCTCGAGCTACGCAAAAAGACCAAGAAATACCCAAAGTTGATTACCTTAAACTTGTAAAATTAGCATGTGTTATTGAGTTTATACATACAGCAACTCTTTTGCATGATGATGTCGTTGACGAATCAGGTTTGAGAAGAAGCAAAAAAACTGCTAATTCAATTTTTGGTAGTGCAGCTAGTGTTCTTGTTGGGGATTTTCTGTATTCCCGTGCTTTTCAAATTATGGTTGCTGTGGACTCTAAACATATAATGAAAATAATGGCTAATGCCACAAATACCATTGCTGAAGGTGAAGTTTTGCAATTAATGAACTGCAATGACCCTAATATTAATGAAGAAAATTATTTAAAGGTTATTCGTTATAAAACCTCCAAACTTTTCGAAGCGTCATGTCAACTTCCAATTGCTGTTCTTAGCCCTTCAGAGGATATAGAACATAAGGCCGGGCTTTATGGTATTCATCTTGGAACTGCTTTTCAGCTTACTGATGATATTTTGGATTATGTTGGTAGTGAGGAAGATATTGGAAAAAAACTAGGTGATGATTTACGAGAAGGTAAACCAACTTTACCTTTAATTAGAGTTGCATCAACTTGTAACAACCTAAATAAAAAAAAAATAGAAGATGCCATCCAAAATCCAAATCAAGATAAATTAGAAGAAATCGTAGACTTAATCAAACAATCAGATGCTATTGAATATACAAATCAACTTGTAGGTAAAGAGTGTTCACTAGCTAGAAAATCTTTAGACTACTTTTCAGATTCACAAAGTAAATTAACATTACTTGATTTAATTACATTTGTGAAGAATAGAAAAAATTAGCAAAGTTAATTTTTTAGAATCGATTTTTTTAATACAAAGATTGATGTAAATATTGCCAAAGCTATTATTGGTTCAAAAAAATCATTTTTTCCAACCCTATGTAAAAAATAATGAATTATTGAAAAAATCAAAACAGGTGTTATCAATTTATGAATTTTTTTCCAGTTATTCCCTAAAAACGTCATGCATTTTTTATTAGATGTAATAGCCATTGGTATTAAAAGAATAAATGCAGAAAATCCAAATGTTACGAAGGGCCTTCTAAAAAGATCCTCAATAAATAACTGTAAAACTAATTCATTTTCAAAAAGCAAAAATGCAACGAAATGAAGAACTACATAAAAAAATGCCCATAAACCTAACATTCTTCTGCATTTTTGAAGTGAGCTCAGACCAAATTTAGATAAGAGGGGAATAGAGTAAACCAACAGCAGAAAAACCAGAGTCCATGTGCCAAGCTCTCTTAAAATAGCCTCTTGAGGGTTGGCTCCCAACTTTTGATAAAACACTAAGATTAATAAGTCTAAACTAGGCAAAGCAGCCAAAATCCAGATTAGTGGCTTTAACATAAATTTAATCGCAGATTATTTTCATTAATTTGCTGTAAGGTGTACCTTTGGGTATTGCCTGCCATGGTGTCACTTCATTGCCTTTAGAAACCTCATAACCTTTTAGGAAGCTTTTTGAATAATTGATTGCACTTCTAAGTCTCAATCTATTGGAGGTACAGTCGTAATTTTGAATCATCCTGATTGACTTTATTTTTTTTCCATCTTGAGAGGTTTGCTCAGAAGTAAAATTGAGCATAACTTCTAACTGTTTAATTCCCTTGCCTCTTAAACTTTTTGGAGAGTAAAACATGGTAACTTTTTGTGCTTTATGAAATTCTTTCCACTTTTTACTTTGGGCTAAAATAGGCTTGTGAGTAAAAAAACAAAAAAAGAAACAGGTCAGTAAAATTACTTTAAATAGCAATTTAAAAAAGTAAAGTGAATAAGAAAAAATCATATTTCATTTTACAATTAGTAAAATAAAAGGGGGCATAAACCCCCTTTTATTTTGTAGTAAAAAAATTTTACTTGTATACACCTTCTTTATTGTAATGATCAACCATCTCTTTGGGAGAGACATAACCATCTTTATTTTTATCCATCTTTTGCCATTCAATTTTGTCATAAGCAAAAGCACTAGTTGCAGAAAAAAGGCCAAAAGCCAAAACTAAAGCAGTAAATTTACGCATATTAAATCTCCTCACACCAAAAAAAAGTTAATCTTATAATTTATTACTTGGATATTATAAACCTATAAATGCAAGTTATTAAAGATTCATTTGTCAGAAAGGTACCTTATGAGCAACAAAATATTAATACAAAATGTAATTATTCTCGCTGGTTTAGTGGTTTACCCTTATGTCTTTGCAAACAGTAACAATTATCCAACGATAGATAGAGTCTTATTTGTAAATGAATGTGTGAGAGAAAATGGTGGGGGTTTGGATAGTCTTTACAAATGTTCATGTGTTATGGATTATTTTATTGAAAATTTAACATATGCTGAATTTGATAATATGGATGCTTCATCACATGGAATTAACACCACTGGTGAAAGATCTGCGATTTGGAGAGATCCAAAAGGAGTTCGAGAGGGTATCAATACATTAAAAAGAATACAAACTGATGCAAAAAAACACTGTAATTTAAAAGGAGAATCTAAATAGTGAATGAGTTGCCTTTTTGGATACAACTACTAATCCTAATAGGCCTTTTATTTTTATCTGCTTTTTTTTCTATATCCGAGACTAGCTTAATGGCAGTTAACAAATATAGGATTAGAAATTTAGCGGGAAAAGGGAGTAAAGGTGCCAAACAAGTTCTCGGATTATTAAGCAGAACTGACAAACTTTTGGGAACAATTTTGCTTGGAAACAATATAATTAACGCAGCACTTACAGCTTTAGTAACGGCAATAGCTATCAATGCCTTTGGAAATAATGATCAAGTTCTTGCTTTAGCAACAGGGACTGCTGCTTTATTATTGATAGTCTTTGCTGAACTAATTCCAAAAGTTACTGGGGCAAATAGGCCTGATGGAATAGCAATGCTTGCTAGTTATGGTTTAATTCTTTTTACTTGGGTACTGCAGCCTTTTGTTTTCATAATTAATAAAATAGTCTCACTTATGCTTTCAGCTGCTAATCTAGAATTTTCTAGTCAAAAAAGTGATGGTTTAACTAGTGATGAACTAAGATCAGCAGTCCTTGAATCTTCTACTTTTATTCCTTTACATAACAGAAAAATTTTTCTCAATTTGCTAGACCTTGAAGAATTATCCATTGATGATGTAATGATCCCTAGAGGTAGAATCGAATTTCTTAATCTAGAGGATGATATATCTATTTTAAAAGAGCAAATTTCTACCTGTTTTCATAACAAGATACTTGTTTGTAATGGAGATCTTAATCAGATTGAGGGGATCTTACACATAAAAAGAGTAATTAGTATTTTAGCTAAAGAAGACTTCTCTAAAGAATCAATAATGGATGTGATTCAACCTGTTTATTTTATTCCTGTTGGTACTAAATTATTTTCACAACTTAAGAATTTTCAAGAACGAAAAGAAAATTTGGCAATAATTGTAGATGAATATGGCGAAGTGGAAGGCTTAATAACATTACAAGATATTGTTGAAGAACTTGTAGGTGAATTCACAACAGACAATCCTGGTTTTATTGCACAACCTGTTGCATGGAACGATTGCAATAATGCCATTGTCAATGGGTTGACTAGTGTCAGAGAACTTAATAGAGATCTTGGTTTAAGTTTGCCAACTAATGGTCCAAGAACCCTCAATGGTTTAATCCTCGAAACTTTAGAAGATTTACCAGAAACAAATTTAAGCTTAAAGATTCATAATTTACAAGTTGAAATTTTAGCAGTTCAAGGTCTATTGATTAAAAAAGCAAGAATTTTCAAACCTAAGTCAAAATCAAAGAACAAAAACCAAGAAAAAAAATAGAATGATGTTTTTTACAAATTTCGCCGTGCTTATTTAATGTAATGTTTAAAGTTACTATTTTCTGTATTCTCACCTCGATAGCACTTAATATTTTTTTTTTTAAAGTTTGCTGAGAATGAAGTTTCGAAGTGGACAAATCTAAAGACTGCAAAAAAATCGTCAGCTATAAAACTTAAGTGGTTACTAATAAACATCTCATTTATTATTTTTTTTTCATACTGTTATTTAGATAATTATTTGACTATTAGGGATGAATTTGAAATTACGAAAGAATCATTTAGGGTTATTTTTATGTTTGTATGGATTTCATCATTAAATGCACTATCACAACTTGATTTTAATTCAAACTTGTTACCTGATAAACTAACAATTAGCTTAGGTATGTTTGGTTTATTATTTTCAATTTTATACGATGACGAAACATTTTATGGATCCATAATATCTGGCTTAATTGGGATGTTATTTATACTCTCAACAATTTTTTTGTTCTATCTTGCGAATTTTTTTTTTCAAAAAATAAATTTGAATTCAAACACTTACCTATAGGCAGAGGCGATATATTTTTAATTACTGTAATTGGTATTTGGATTGGCTGGGAAATTCTTTTATTTGTTCTTATTTTTTCGTCACTATCAATGTTGATAATTTTTATCATGGGCTTTTATTTGTACAACTGGAAATTTAATAAAAGATTACCTTTCGGACCAGCTATTGGTTTTTATGCAATTCTAATAGGCGTACCAAAAATTCTAGTTTTTTAGAAAGTAATTGATGAAAAAAAATAAGATTTCCGGAAATTATCCAAAGGTTGTCATTCTCACTGGAGGTATTGCCTCCGGAAAATCAACTGTTTCTGCTTTTTTTGAAGAATTTAATATTGAAGTCATAGATATGGATAAAATTTCTTATAGTCTTACAACTAATGATGGCAAAGTATTGGAAAAACTTAGAGAAGAGTTTGATGCAAAATTTTTCAAGGTTGATGGAAGTTTAAATAAGGAAAAAGTAAGGAATGAAATTTTTTTAAATAAGAAATTAAAGCTTAAGCTTGAGAGAATTTTACATCCAATGATCGCGAAGGAAGCCAAATTAGCAACTTTATCAGCTGTTGGTCCTTATATTGTTCATGTTGTACCACTATGGGTTGAAATAAATAAAAAAAGAAAATCTGATATCTGGAAAGTGGTTGTAGTAGACTGCCCCGAAAATATACAAAGAATAAGAGCTTTTAAAAGAAGTACTAAAGACGCCGAAACCTTTGATCGAATTAAATCTCATCAGGTTTCAAGAACAGCTAGACTTGCGGCAGCAGACTTAATCATTGATAATGATGGTTCTCTTGAGTCCTTAAGAGAAAAATCACTTAAAGTTCATAATTATCTCTTAAATAATGCTTAAAGTTGTAATTTAATTAAATGGAATCGAACATAGAAAATCAAAACAAGACCACTGCGAATCCCACCTCTAACGAGGATAATACTGATGATGTTGAAGTCATTAACTTTACAAATAAGCTCGTATACGAGTTTCCTTGCAACGAAAGAATGCGATCCATGTTAAGAATAGAACATCTTGGAAATCGCATGCATGAACTTGCTCAAGTAAATCAACCTGAAAGCCACCAATCAGCACTGAGAACATTGTTTGAGTTATACGACCTATTAGGGAATAGAGCTGATATCAAAAATGAATTGCTTCAGGAACTTGATAGACAAAGATTGCAGCTCATCAGATATTCAGGACAGCCTGGAGTGTCTGAAGAACAATTAAAAATTTTAGTTAAAGAGATAGCAAAATCTCACTCCTCTTTATCATCAGTTCCTATTAGACTAGGACCTCATGTTCCCGAGTATGAATGGTTATCTATTTTGAGAGGAAGATCAGGTGTCCCTGGGGGAACATGTCAATTTGATATTCCATCTTTTTATACTTGGTTAGAAAGACCTGCACATTTAAGGGCCTCAAATATTTCTTCTTGGCTTGCTCCTCTGACACCATTGCTGGATTCAATTGATTTAGCATTAAGACTTTTAAGGGAGGGGAGTCAAGCAATTCCCTTGTCAGCAATAAATGGCCTTTATGAGTTTGCACTTGAAGGGAGACATGTCTTACTGATAAGAATTATTGTTGAAAAAAAACCGGAAGTAGTTTCAGAAATTAGTGCTAATAAACACTTGATTGCTGTCAGATTTAGAGAATTAGACAAACATTTACATTTAAAGTCAACGACTAAAAACATTCCCTTCCATTTATCTCTTTGTAACTTTTGATTAACTCCGATAATCTGAATTTATAGTTATATACTCATGAGAAAAATCACATGAATAAAAGTTTCCTGTAATTTTCCCTCTTTTGAGATTTACCTCAACTACAATTTCCTTATTGTTCATTTCTTTTTTTGCAACACTTTCATCATAATCAACACTGATCTCACCGTGTTTAAAGACGCAATAATCATTAATTTTCAACTCCAAATCATCAATTTTGAAATTTTGAATTTCAGCATTTCCAATTGCTGCCAAAATTCTACCTAAATTTGGATCACTAGCATAGAAAGCTGTTTTGACTAATGGTGAGTTAGCAATCGCTCCACCCACCAATTGAATTTCCTCCTCAGAGATTACATTCATTACTTTAATAGTTATGAATTTTGTAGCTCCTTCACCGTCTAAAACTATCGACTTAGCTAGATTAAAACAAATTTTAAGAAAGCTATCTTTAAAATTTTTCCAATCCCGCTTGTAACAATCATCTGTGGAATTTACTTGTACTTCACTTGTAGCATTAGCGCAAGCAATTACTGAATCATTTGTAGATGTATCACCATCAACTGATATTCGATTGAAAAAAGTTCTTGTGGCTTCATCAACCAATTGTTTCAGATCTTTATAGTTTAATTTCACATCCGTAAAGATAAATGCCAACATTGTCGCCATGTTCGGACTAATCATTCCAGACCCCTTTGCGATACCTGTTATTGTGACTAATTTATTATTAAGAATTAATTTTTTTTTAAAAATTTTAGGCTTAGTATCAGTTGTCATTATTGTCTTTGCAAGATTAAGCAAGTTAGAATTACCTAGATTTGAGATCAGTTTGTTAATATTCTTTTCTATAATCTTCATAGGTAATCTTTCCATGATTGGACCAGTAGAGAAGGGCAAAATCATGTGATTTGGAATGGTTAATTTTTTACCCAATAACTTAGTTATCTTTTCACAATCCAATTTACCAGTAACACCAGTCCCCGCATTAGCACAACCACTATTTATGACTAAAGCTCCAGAAAAAGGTATTTCAAAATTTTTAATATTTTCTTTACTCATAATGACAGGTGCGGCAGCAAAGCTATTTTTTGTGAAACAAGCAGCCATAATTGTAGGTGCCTCAAAAAAGACGAGTGCTAAATCCTCTTCAGTCGAAGACTTTCTGATTTCACTTGAGATTGTTGAAATTAAAATTCCTTTAATTGGCTTTGAACTATCCTGACCAGTATTTTTTGAATCCATTGTTCTTAAATAACTAAAAAAAACTACTTAATTTTTCCATGACAATGTTTATATTTTTTTTCTGAACCGCATGGACATTTTTCATTTCGACCTACCTTAGGAAACTCTCTTCTGTATGTTGGGATCATGTTATTTGCAGATTTGGAATTAGTCTCTTTGCCTGACTGGCCTGTATTTTTATCTAGCTCATCTTTTGAATATTTTAAATTTTCGTCTTGAATTACATACCTTTGATTTTCATCAATTTCTGACTCCGCTTCCTCAGAACTCTCTATGTCTATTTTCATTAATACCATAGTTACATCATCCCTAACTTTGGCCAAATATCTATCAAACAGTAAAAAGGCCTCTTTCTTATACTCTTGTTTTGGATCTTTTTGGGCATAACCTCTGAGGTGAATACCTTGTCTTAAATGGTCCAAGGCTGAAAGATGTTCTCTCCAACCTAAATCAATTGTCTGAAGAAGAACTGATTTTTCAAAAGAGTTGAATAATTTAGAGCCTACAATCTGAACCTTTTGTAAATATTTTTTTTCGGCTGTATCAAATAATGTCTTGAGCAGTTTTTCATCATCCAATTCATCAGACTTTTCTATTTCTTTTACGAAATCAATTTCAACTGAAAATTCTTTTGAAACAGTCTCGCTTAAATCTTTTGCATTCCACTGTTCCTCTATACTGTCTATGGGTATAAAACTTCTAAATACATTCTCTAAAGCTCCCTCTCTCAACCTAGTAACTAGTGATTCTACAGAATCTGATTCCAGGATTTCATTTCTTTGTGTATAAAGTATTTTTCTTTGTTCGTTCGATACATTATCGTATTCAAGTAATTGTTTCCTAATATCAAAGTTTCTGTTCTCAACCTTACGTTGAGCACTCTCAATAGATCTAGTAACCATACCCGCTTCAATAGCTTCTCCTTTGGGAACTCCGAGCCTATCCATGATAGCTTTCATTTTCTCTCCGGCGAATATTCTTAATAAGGAATCATCCATAGCCAAATAAAATCTGGAGGAACCAGGGTCACCTTGACGACCTGCTCTTCCTCTTAACTGATTGTCAATACGCCTAGACTCATGCCTTTCAGTTCCAATTATGTGGAGTCCACCGGCTTTAAGAACTGTGTTGTGCAAAACACTCCAATTTTCATTTAATTCAATTATAGATTTATTAGTTTCTTCTTCATTTAAATCAGGATTTGATTTTAGTTTTTTAATTTCTGGCTCAATATTACCTCCAAGTACAATATCTGTCCCCCTTCCAGCCATGTTGGTGGCTATGGTTATCATACTTGGTCTTCCTGCCTGCGCAATTATTTCTGCTTCCTTTTCATGTTGCTTTGCATTTAAAACTTGATGTTCCAAACCAACTTCATTTAAGAAACCTGAAAGCTGCTCAGAACTTTCAATTGAGGTAGTTCCTACAAGTATTGGTTGTTTATTTTTATTTCTATTAGTTATGTCATCAATAATTGCCTCAACTTTTTCTTCAATGGTTTTATATATTAAGTCCTGATTATCAATTCTTATCATTGGTGTGTGCGTCGGGATAATGACGGTTTCCAAACCATATATTTGCTGAAATTCAAAAGCTTCGGTATCAGCAGTTCCAGTCATTCCCGCTAACTTGTCATACAAGCGGAAATAATTTTGAAAGGTTATTGAAGCCAGAGTCTGATTTTCAGGCTCAACACTTACCTTTTCTTTAGCCTCAATTGCTTGATGAAGGCCTTCAGACCATCGTCTACCAGGCATGAGTCTTCCAGTAAATTCATCGACGATCGTAATTTTTCCATTTTGTACAACATAGTGCTGATCTTTCTCAAATAAAATAAATGCACGAAGTGCAGCATTTAAATGGTGAAGGAGTCCTATATTTGCTGGATCATACAAACTCTCGTCAGATTTTAGTAGTTCTTTTTCCCTTAAAATTTTTTCTGCATTTTCGAAGCCCTGATCTGATAAGTTGATTTGTTTTGATTTTTCGTCAACATAGTAGTCTCCGTCAGAATTCTCGTCTGCTTGCCGAGTAAGCAATTCAGGTACAGAATTTAATTCATTGTATAAGTCAATTTGATCATCAGCTTGCCCTGAAATTATAAGTGGAGTTCTAGCCTCGTCTACAAGAATTGAATCTACCTCATCAACAATTGCAAAAAATAGCTTTCTTTGGACTCTGCTTTCAACATCGGTTGCCATGTTATCTCTTAAATAATCAAAACCAAATTCATTATTTGTTCCGTAAGTAACATCTGCTTCATACGCTTCTTTTTTTTGTTTATGCTCCATTCGAGAAAGAGTAACACCCACACTAAGTCCTAAAAATTCAAAAATTTTACCCATCCATGAAGAATCACGACTCGCTAAATAATCGTTCACAGTAACTATATGCACCCCATTACCAGATAAGGAGGCAAGATAAGCAGGTAAAGTCGCAACCAGAGTTTTGCCCTCTCCAGTTCTCATCTCTGCTATTTTTCCATCAAACAAAACCATTCCACCGAGGAGTTGAACATCAAAATGTCTCATGCCTAAAGCTCTTCTTGCTGCCTCTCTACAAATTGCAAATGCTTCAACTTGTAAGTTTTTGAGAGTCTCCCCTCTTTTGTGTCGTTCCCTTAAATGTTCGGTTTCTTTAGGAAAGTCTTCATCTTTTAATGATTTGAGTTTAGACTCAAGCTCATTGATTGCTTTAACCCTGGAAGAATAATTTTTTAGAAGTCGATCATTTCTGCTGCCAAAAAATTTTTTTACAATATTAAAGACCATAATTTAACAAACTAGCAAAATAAAATGAGAAAAGAATTTAGATCAATAAAAGACGTTTTGGTTTCAAACAAGAACTCATCAATACTATCCGAATTAAAAAGAAATACCCAGAATAATCAATATTGGGTAGATGTTATAAATGAAATTTTAATTAAATTACCATATCAGAAAACTCAAGGAATCAAAGAGTCAATTATACGAATTACTGAAAGCCAATCAAAATATTCTCCAAAAAAAAAACAACACAAAGGAACCATGCTAATAGTGCGCCTGAATTCAAATTCAGCTGTGACAAGATTGAAACTCATTGCTCCATTAATTTTAAGGGAATTGAGTAAAAATGGCATGCAAGTGGTAGGTATAAAGCCCTCAATAAGTCAATCAGACATCCTGTAGTTTAATTCTCAAATTCGCTAATTCCAAGCCCATTGTCGAGACCATGCAATTGGCGCTTGTGAAAGACTGTTAAAACTTCTAATCTTCCAAGATTCATTTTTTTTATTAATTTCTCGGATCAGTTTATTGTTTAACGAATGTCCAGATTTATAGGCTGAGTAAGCCCCCAAAATAGGTTTTCCAACTAAATGTAAATCACCAATTGCATCTAAGGCTTTATGCATAACAAACTCATCAGATTGACGCAGTCCACCTTTGTTTAAAATTTTGTAATTGTCTAAAACAACTGCATTGTCGAGCCCACCGCCCAAAGCAAGTCCTTTTTTTCTTAAATTATCTACGTCTTTTATAAATCCAAAAGTTCGTGCTCTTGCTATTTCCTCAGTGAATGACGTTGTCTCAAAATCTATGGTAGCGCTCTGACCAGTTTCACTAACAGCTGGATGAGAAAAATCAATTGTAAAATTTAGTTTGAATCCAAAATAAGGTTCTAACTTTGCCCACTTTTCACCGTCATTAACTTGAATAGTTTGTGTAATTTCTAAAAATTTTTTTGATTCACCCTGTTCCTCAACTCCTGCTGATTTAAGTAAGTATACAAAGCTTGATGAGCTTCCATCCATAATTGGAATTTCAGGTCCAGTAATATCAACCAAAACATTATCAATTCCTAGGCCAGAAATAGCAGCCATAAAATGTTCAACAGTAGATACAGTTGCGTCACCCTCAGCTTCAGCAATGGTAGATGCCAAATTTGTACTAACAACCCTAGCTGAACTAACATGGATTTTTTTGGGAGGGTTAAAGTCGACTCTTCTGAAGGTTACTCCAGTATTGACTCCTGACGGCTTAATGGTGATCCATATTAAATCTCCACTGTGAAGACCGATGCCAGCGGCTTTGATTTCTCTTTGAATAGTTCTTTGTCTTAGCACTTTTTAGTTCAGCTTAGCTAAAATTGATTTTACTTTTGAATTTTCAAATTTTCCAGGATCGTCTTCAATAAAAACAGCAGAAGCAACTCCATCATTAATAATCATTCCATATCTATTGGATCTTATACCTAAACCAATTTTACTCAAATCTTCAGATAACCCAATTTTTTTGGTAAATTCTGCATTACCATCTGAAATCATTCTGATTTTCTTAGTACTTTTGACTACTAGACCCCATGCATACATCACAAATGGATCATTAACCGATAAACACCAAATCTCATCTACACCTTTTTTGAAAAAATCATCCGCGTGTTCCAAAAATTCTGGCAAATGTTTTTCAGAACATGTTGGAGTAAAAGCCCCAGGAACACCCAACAAAATAATCTTTTTTCCAGCTGTTTCACTTATTACATTGAAAGAATTAATTGTTTGATTTTCATATTCAAATAGCGTTGATTCGGGTAGTGAGTCATTTTCTTTGATTTTCATTTTTTATTCCTCATGCCTATATTTGCAAACTAATTAGTCTGCCTGTTTTCTTATAAAAGCAGGAATATCTAGACTTTCAACTCCTTCATCTTCCATAGCCTTAACTTTTTCGGCAGCTTTCTTACGAGCATCCGCGTCGAATTTTGGATTGGTCCAAACATCAGGTTCATCAAGTCCTGAAGAACTATAACCATCTGTCCCAGTTTTAAGATTAAGGTCTGCATTTTCATCCTCATTGATGAGTTTTTCCTCATTATCAATAACCGAGTGAAGTTGCTGAGGTTGAGTCAACCCTAAACCAGTAGCAACTACTGTAACTCTTAACTCATCACCTAAATTATCATCAGATACTGTTCCAAATATTATGTTTGCATCTTGCTCTGCGAAAGATCTAATGTATTCCATAACAGTTTTAGTCTCTTTTACTTTTAAAGAACTACTAGCTGATATGTTAACCAATATTCCTTTTGCTCCACTGAGATCAACTCCTTCAAGCAATGGACTTTTGACAGCTCGTTCTGCCGCATCTTTGGCTCTATTATCTCCATTACAAGTTGCTGTTCCCATCATTGCTTTTCCTTGAACACTCATAACTGTTTTTACATCTTCAAAATCCACATTCACTGTTCCTCCAACGTTGATTATTTCTGCAATTCCAGCTACGGCATTATATAAAACATTATCAGCAGCAGCAAAAGCATCAGCTTGAGTTATATCATCTCCAAGAACATGTTCTAACTGTTCATTCAAAATTACTATTGAAGAGTCTACTGTTTGCTCTAAACATTTTATACCTTCCTCAGCAACTAAACATCTTCTGTTTCCTTCAAAAGAAAATGGCTTTGTGACTACTGCAACGGTCAAAGCTCCAAGTTCTTTTGCAATCTCCGCAACGACAGGGGCTGCACCAGTGCCTGTTCCTCCACCCATCCCTGCAGTTATAAAAACCATATGAGCACCAGTTAGGGCTTCAGCAATTTTATCCCTCTCCGCTTCTGCCGATATTTTACCTTTTTCGGGTTGAGCACCAGCACCTAAGCCGGATTCTCCGAGTTGTAATTTTAAATTTGCAGGGGATTTTTTTAGAGATTGAGCATCAGTATTTGCACAAATAAAATCAACTCCTTTAACACTTCTTTCAATCATTTGTGTTACGGCATTACCACCCGCACCTCCAACACCAATTACTTTTATATTTGTTCCCGAGTTTTGAGTTTCTAACATTTCGAATGACATATTAAGTTCTCCTTTGAGCCATTTTAAAAATTACCAACAAACCATGATTTCATTTTTCCCAACATTTCGAGCAAAGAATTAGATCTAGAAAGGTTTTTCTCAACTTTTGTCAGATCTTTATTTGCCTCAATTATTAATCCCATTGCAGTTGAATAACGAGGATTGGAAACAACATCAGATAAATTTCCTGAATATTTTGGATTTGCAATCCTAACTTGACGTAAAAAAACATCTTCTGCCATTTCAACCATCCCCTCAAGTAAAGAAGACCCTCCAGTCAAAACTACTCCAGAAGATATAAGCTCATCAAAGCCACTCTCCCTTGTAACTTGACTTACCAAGTGAAATAATTCTTCAATTCTTGGCTCAATCACCGCTGCTAGAACATTCTTTTTAAGTGATCTTGGAGGTCGATCCCCTAAACCGGCAACCTCAAACTCTGTTCTCATATTTGCCAAAGATTGTTTGCAAATTCCGTGTAATAGTTTGATGCTTTCTGCTTCTTCGGTAGACGTTCTGAGCGCAATAGCAATATCACTAGTTATTTGATCACCAGCTACCGGTATCACTGCCGTATGCCTTATTGCCCCGCCAGAAAAAATAGCTATGTCTGTAGTTCCACCACCAATGTCAACTAAAAGTGTTCCTAAATTTTTCTCATCCTCCGTTAATATTGAACTACTTGAAGCTAAGGGTTGAAGTATCAGATCACTAACACCAATTCCACATCTTTTTATACATTTAGCAATGTTTTGAACTGCACTAACTGCACCAGTTACTATATGAGCTCTTACTTCCAGTCTTCTTCCGCTCATGCCAATAGGTTCTCTAATATCCTCTTGCCCATCAATAATAAATTCCTGAGGAATAACGTGTAAGATTTGCTGATCCGATGGAATGTTTATTGCAGTTGCAGTTTCAATAACTCTGTCGACATCATTTTTCATCACCTCTGCATCTCGAATAGCAACCATGCCTGTAGAATTGAAACTTCTAATATGACTACCAGCAATACCAGTTGTAACAGTCTCAATTTTACAATCCGACATTAATTCAGCCTCTTCAATCGCTTTTCTTATTGAATTAACAGTTGAATCAATATTCACAACTACACCCTTTTTTAACCCCTTAGATTCTGACTGGCCTATTCCCAAAACAGTCAATTCATTTTTTTCATTTATTTTTGACACAATAGCCACAACTTTTGAAGTACCTATGTCAAGTCCAACCAAAATGTCCTCTAAATCACTTTTCACAAAATTACCTCTTGATTATCATTTTTTTCAAAGCAATTTTTTAATGTTGGTTTACTTTGTTTGTAGTTTTTTTTATTTAATTCTTTATAAGCGAAACCTTGGGCATATCTAAGATCAACATATGCTAATTCTTTGTTAATATTTTGACGAAACCAATCTAGTGAATTAAAAAAATTATTAAGCCTTTCATCTAGTGGTGTTGGTAATTTATCTCCACCAAGCTCCATTTTCATTCCATTTGAAAAATTAACCTTCCAATCAAACTGAGAAGTTAATTGCAATCCAACTGGTTGTAGACCAATTGATTTTGCTTTTTTTGAAATCATGCGAGCTTTTGCTAAAACACTTTCGACAGTTCCTGGAGGTCCGCCTAATTTCATGAGTTTGCAATTCTTTTCATTTGTAATGGCCAAACGATCAAATTCATTAAATTGTAATAGAATACCTTCTTCTGTGATAAACCTTCCGTCTGACCAAACTCCTATAATATTGTGCTCTATCAAACTTATTAAAATTGTATCTGGCCAAATTCTTCTTATAGTCGCCTCTTTTACCCAAGGATGTGAAACGATAGATTCATACACAGGGGATAAATCAGAAGTTAGTGCAGAACCATTTAACTTTTGCAAAACCAATCTTTTTAAATCTTCAGATTGAACATGACGTGTATCACTAGCTTTGACATCTATGATTAGATGTCTTAGTGAAAAACTGGGTTGCGAAAAAGCCCAACTAAAGAAAAAAATGAGCAAGAATAAACTTGAGGAAAAAGACAGTATTTTTGCCAATGAATTCATACAGTCAGCACAATTCCAAAACCTTAAAAATGTGTCCTTAAGTAGCTCAATCAAAATTCAGCCCCTCTTTTATTAAGCGATGCAGTCTTCAATATCATCCCCACTAACTCTTCAAAACTAATTCCAACTGCCCTCGCAGCCATTGGAACCAGAGAGTGATTAGTCATACCTGGTACAGTATTAAGTTCAATAAGTTGAGGATTATTAATGCCATCCCAAAGTAAGTCAACCCTGGCCCATCCTTGGCATCCTAGAGCTTTGTAAGCTGAAAAAGAGTCATCTATCATTTTATTTTCTATGTCTTTTGGAATCTCTGCTGGACAAGTATATTTTGTTTCGTTTCCAATATATTTGTTGTGAAAATTGTATTCACCATTTGGAGCAATAATTTCAACTATTGGTAAAACTCTTACTTCCGGACCATTTGAGCTTTCTATAATTGCACATGTAAATTCTCTACCTGTAATAAATTTTTCAACCAATACCTTGTTTGTAAATTTAAAAGTTTCCAGGATTGTATTCTCAAGATTATTTTTTTTCTCAACCTTTGCTACTCCAAGTGATGATCCTTCATCATTGGGTTTAACAATTACAGGGAAATCAAATGACAAATCTAAACTACTAAAATTTTCTTTTGCAAGAATTGTCCTGAATGGTGGCGTTTCTATTTCTAGAGAATTCCAAACTCTCTTAGTAAGAACTTTATCCATAGCAAGAGCAGATGCTGCGACCCCCGACCCCGTGTATGGTATTTTTAAAAACTCCAAGATTGCCTGAGTGTTTCCATCCTCTCCATTTTTTCCGTGCAGTGCAATAAAAGCGATGTCAACTTTTTTACTTTTTAATTCAAATATAGATTTTTCACTTGGGTCAAAAGGAAAAGCATCTAAGTTACGTTTAATTAATGACTTCAAAACGGCTTTTCCAGATTCCAGGGATATTTCTCTTTCTCTGGATTCACCACCCATCAGAACAGCAATACTTAATGATTCATCCATTTGCAGCCTCTTGATTGAGTTTGTTGCACAATAGAATTATTTTTTTTGAAAAGTTAGCAATTGATCCAGCACCCATCACCAAAACCACTTCATTATCTTTTATTGATGAAAAAAGTAGTGAAATCGCTTCATCTAAATTTTGGGCAAGGTGATTCTCATAATTTGCTTTCTTTCTAATCTCTTTAAGTAATTCGTTACTCTTTACTTTCTGATTAATTTCTTCCCCAGCTGAATAAACATTGAGAAGAATTAGTCTTTCTACTTTACTTAAAACATCAACAAAATCATTAAAAAGATCTCTAGTTCTGGAAAAACGATGGGGTTGAAAAATAAGAGTTATTTTTCTTTCATGAAAAGCTTTTCTGCAGGCCTCAATAGTTGCAAAGATTTCCGTTGGATGATGACCATAATCGTCAACTAAAGAAAATTTAACGCCACAAGGTGACTTAAGGTTATCAAAAAACTCAAACCTTCTTTCAACACCTGAAAAATTTTCTATGGAGTCTTTTAATATTGCAGTATCAATTTCTAACTCCCTGGCAATGCCTATTGCTATTAATGTGTTCAGTACATTATGCAAGCCAGGTAAAGGCAAGTGAACATCAAAGCTGTTGAAACCTTTTTGCTCAACTAAAAATGAAACACTTGTTCCTTTGTGAACAACATTTTTGGCCTGAATATCAGAATCATTTGAAAAGCCAACAGTAATAATTGGCCTAGACAAAAGTGGAATTATTTCTCTAATGTTTGGATCTTCAATACAAAGAACTGCTGAGCTATAGAAAGGTAGTCTATGAATAAAAGAGATAAAAGCTTTTTTTAAAAGATTGAAGTCCTGATTGTAATAATCCAAATGATCGTAATCTATATTGGTGACTGCTGCTATTATTGGCGAAAGATTCAAGAAGGATCCATCGGACTCATCCGCCTCAGCAACCAGTATTTCTCCTTGGCCTAAGCGAGCACCAATTCCATCCGAATTTAATTTGCCTCCAATAACATAAGTTGGATCTAAATCTGATGATGCCAAAATACTTGAAACTAAGCTTGTTGTTGTAGTTTTTCCATGACTGCCTGCTATAGCTATTCCTTTTTTAAATCTCATTAGTTCGCCGAGCATTAATGCTCTTGGAACAACAGGAATTTTCAAACGTTTAGAAGCTATTAATTCTGGATTATTCTCCTCAATCGCACTAGAAACTACGCAAACATCTACACCTAAAACATTTGATTCTGAATGACTAAAAAAAATAGTTGCTCCAAGAGATTGCAGTCTATTCGTTGATATACTTTTTTCTATGTCAGAACCTTGAATTTCAAATCCTTGTGTAAGTAATACTTCAGCAATACCTGACATTCCAGCACCACCAATACCAACGAAATGGATTTTTTTTATTTTATTCCTCACTTTTAACCATTTCATTTATTATTTCGGTTGCTATTAATGAAGCAGATTTTTCATTACTACAGCTTCTCGCTCTTTTTGCGTACTCTAAAAGAATAGATCTATCAAGGTTTTCAAAAAAAGATAATATTTTATTATCTTGAATATTTTTTTCTTCAATTAATAATGCGGCATCAGCATTTGAAAGTAGTTTTGCATTTAGTAATTGATGATTATCAATCGCATTTTCCAAGGGAATTAATACTGACCCTAAACCAATAGCAGCAAGTTCACTTATTGTTCCAGCCCCTGCCCTACATATGACAAGATCTGCCCAACAATAGTAAGTAATAACTTCATCTAGAAAATTCTTTACTTCAGCTTTGAAGCCAGCTTTCATATATGATTTGTTGACTTCGTCCCGATCATTTTCTCCAGTCTGGTGAACAACTGTCAGTTTTAATTTATTAAGTTTTTTAATTTGTTTGAGTATTTTTGGGACTTCAACATTTAATACTTTAGCTCCCAGACTACCTCCTAGAACAAGAATCCTAATTGGCCCTGATCTTAGTTCCCATCTCTCTTCAGGAGTGGGAACCGACAGGAACGAAGATCTAATCGGATTACCTACAAATTTAGCAGTTGAAGAACTATATCTTGTTGATTTAAAGCTCAAAAAAACCTGTTTGGTCAGTCTTGACAATATTCTGTTGGCACTTCCCATAACTGCATTTTGCTCATGAACCAAAAAAGGTATTCTCATTATAGTTGAGGAAATACCAACTGGAACTGTAATATATCCTCCAAAACAAGCAACATAGTCAGGTTTAATTTTTTTTAATGTTTTAATAGAATCAAAAACAGCAATAGATAATCTAAACGGCAACAATAATAAAGGGAGTAAGCCCTTACCCCTGACTCCTTTAAATGGAGAGACAAAAAGAGGAATATTTTCAGCTTTAACAACTTTCTTTTCTAACCCTCTTGCAGTTCCAATCCAAGATAATTTTACTCCATGCTTTTTTAATTCCGAAGCAACAGCTAAACCAGGAAAAATATGTCCTCCAGTTCCCCCAGCAACAATCAAAACAATATTTTTGCTCAAATCGCTCATCTTGCCTTGACCTGGGTATTTAAATTCAACAAGTTCTGTTTTGAGAAAATTTTATTTTCCATATCGATCCTAAATAAAACACCCATAGCCATACAAACAACTAATAAAGAACTACCCCCATGGCTTATAAACGGAAGGGTTAGTCCTTTTGTGGGCAAGATCCCTGTATTAACCCCTGCATGAATAAATGCCTGAATACCAATCCAAAATCCAATTCCTTGAGCAACTAATCCAGCAAAAATTCTTTCTTGTGACATTGCAATTCTTCCGATTTCAATTGATCTCTTTATTAAAAAGTAAAAACCAACAAGAACTAAAGATATTCCAACAAAGCCAAGTTCCTCTCCAATCACAGCAAATATAAAATCTGTGTGTGGCAATGGTAGGTAATCAAGTTTTGCTACTCCAGTACCTAAACCTGTTCCAAATAATCCTCCATTTCCAAAAGCGACTAAAGCCGCACAAAGTTGATAACCTACGTTAGCACTAAACTCCTGATCACATGGTGTAACAAACGATAGTAATCTATCCAATCTCCAATCAGTGAAGATAATCATGCAAACAAAAAACAAACATAAACCTAAAAAAAGAGGAATGAAAACTCTCAAATTCATACCTCCCAAGAAAAGTATTGCTCCAACTGTTAACGTGATTACTATTGTTGACCCTAAATCAGGCTGGTAAAGCAGAAACACAATTAATATGCACATTAAAAATCCGATTGGAGCAATCCCGTTGATTAATGAATCTCTGATACGATCATTTCTTCTAATTGCATAAGCCGATGCAAACAATATAGAAAAAAATTTCATTGGCTCAGCTGGTTGTAATGTGATAGGTCCAAGTGGTATGGATCTGACTGCACCATCCCTGATAAAATCTTGTCCTCCAAAGAACTTCAATAATCCAACACAAAATAATAAACTCAGACCAAAAGCAAACAGAGCTCCTGAAAAACTTTTTAAAATTTCCGTCGGAATGTGTAAGAAAATAAAGAAAACTAAAACTCCTAGTATTAAATGTATTTGATGCCCTCTCATTTGATTCCAAAAGAAATGTCGTTCATTATCACTTGGCAATGGAAGCGTTGCAGAATAAACCATAATCAATCCTAGCAGGAGAAAACTCACAAAAAGTAAAAGAAGATTCCTATCAAAGAAATCAAAAAATGGGAGTTTAAATTTTTCCAACAATGGTTTCCTTTACTTTAAATTCAGAAAAAATTAATTTTTTAAACTCTTGTCCTCTATGTCTAAAGCTGTTGAACATATCAAGACTTGAGCATGCTGGAGAAAATAAAACATTAATTTTCTTTTCATTTAAATCATTTTTTAAGACTTTCTGATCAACTATCTTTTTAATTAAAGAGACAACTTCATTTAAGTTCTCAACTTGATAAAAGTTCAGCCCTGCCTTAAAAAATTCTTCACAAATGGATGAAACATTCTTGCCAAAAACAATTAGGTATGGAGGTCGAGATACCAAAAATTTGGAGAGAATATTAAAATCTTGACCTTTTGTATCACCACCAATAATTAAAATTATTGGTTCCTTTAAAGAATTCATCGCAGCAACAGTTGCTCCAATATTTGTTGCCTTACTATCATCAAAAAATCTAGTTTGATCCAATGATAGAAAATTTTCTAATCTGTGATTTTCTGCAACATGATTCTTTAAAACTTCAATTATTCTATTGAACTTATTGGTAATCTGACTTGCGACTGCCAAGCAAAAGGCTATATTAGAAAAATTATGTGCGCCAATTAAATTTATATCTTTTATTGATAGTTCAAATTCATGATAGATATTTTTTTTTAAAAAGTTACGATAACAAAACCTTCCAGACTGATTTATTCCAAAATCACCTTTCTCACCTGGTAATCCAATACCGAAAGTAATGAAGGATTTGTGTTTATTTATATTTTCGGAATTGCTGTTTCTCAAATGTTTATAGATTACTCTAGACAGTTTCTCTTCATCTCTGCATATAAATGCTTTTGCAGTTGGTTTAGGCACTCCAAAAACCTTTAATTTTGAATGTAGATATTCCTCTCCATTCTCATGCCAATCAGAATGATCTGAACTTATATTTAATATTGTAGAAAATGTAGGTGAAAATCTTTTCGTTAATGCCAACTGAAAACTTGACAATTCTAAGACCCAAACATCTGGCATTCTTTTTATTGATTCTCTTAGTAAAATCGCTTCTAGTAAAGATGGTCTAATATTACCTGCAGGCTGAGCATCAATACCTACCGAATTTAATAACTTAACAACTAATTTCACAACAGATGTTTTGCCATTTGTACCTGTTACTGCAATAACTGGAGCTTTGTAATTATTATTTGACTTTTCCTTTACGTTCGAACTTTGAGATTTCGTATTTACTGCCATTTCAAATAAATCTAATTCTGTCAAAACAGGTATTTCTTCTCTTCTTGCTAAATCCAGCATTTCTGCAACACCACTTTTTTTTGAAGAGTGAGGACTTAAACCAGGAGAAATAATCAGAGTATCAATTTTGTTAAACCATGAGGTATCCAATGGGTATTTAATTCCAGTTTTAATAACTATATTCGTACCTTTAATAACTTTGTCATCTAAATTTCTTGAATCTACAATAATGACTTCCTTACCCTTGTTATTTAACCATTTAGCGCATGCTCTGCCGGAAATACCTCCACCAATAATCAATATTTTCGTGAAAAAAACAGACTGCAATTGTTTATTTTTTTTTGTTTTTACTAATTCATTCATTTATCTTCAACGTATTTTTAATGTTGCTAGTCCGACTAAAACTAACATCATTGTTATTATCCAAAACCGAACTACTACTTGTGTTTCCTTCCATCCACTCTCCTCAAAGTGGTGGTGAAGGGGTGCCATCTTCAAAATTCTTTTTCCAATACCAAATCTTTTTTTTGTATATTTGAAATACCCTACTTGAAGCATTACAGACAGCGTCTCAATTACAAATACCCCACCCATGATAAATAAAACTATTTCTTGTCGAGAAACTATAGCCACAACACCTAAAGCACCACCAAGCGCCAAGGCACCAACATCTCCCATAAAAACCTGGGCTGGATAAGCGTTAAACCATAGGAAGGCCAATCCTGAACCAACAATTGCAGCACAAAAAACAGTTAATTCTCCTGCACCCGGAATATAAGGAAGCAACAAATATTTTGAAAAAACAGAGTGACCTGCGACATATGCAAAAACTCCTAATCCGGCAGCCACTAAAACAGTTGGCATAATAGCAAGGCCATCAAGTCCATCTGTTAAGTTGACTGCATTGCTTGAACCCACCAATACAAAGTAAGACAGTACAATAAAACCTATTACCCCTAAAGGCAGTGAAAAGTCTTTTAGAAAAGGTAAGATTAATTCTGATTGCGAAGGTAGAGGCATTTTTAAACCACTCTCAATCCAATTAGTAAACAAAAGTAAAGCTTCCGAGTTACTCGATGCAGAAATTGAAAACACTAAATAGATTGAAGCTATCAAACCAATAAAAGATTGCCAAAAATATTTCCATTTTGCTGATAATCCTTGTGGATTTTTTTTGGAAACCTTTATGTAATCGTCAATCCAGCCAATGCAGCCCATTCCCAAAGTTACCAATAAAGCCGCCCATACAAATCTATTAGATAAATCAGCCCAAAGGATAGTTGTAAACGCTAAAGAAATTAAAATCAATGCACCGCCCATTGTAGGTGTTCCTTGCTTTACTAGATGGGTTTGAGGTCCATCGTCTCTTACCGACTGCTCAACATTCATACTGCTTAAAAAATTTATTACTTGTGGACCAAAAAATAACCCAATTGCAAGTGATGTGAGAGTTGCCATTACTGCTCTGAGAGTTATATATTCAAAAACAGAAAAGTAACTGCCTAGTTCCCCTAATAAATCAAAAAATGCAAGTAACATCAAAAATTCCTATTAATTAGATTATTAACGATTATGTCTAAGTTTGAAGTTCTTGAACCTTTAACCCAAAGGACTGAGGTACCCGAAGCAGTTTTTCTTGGTTGTAGCCAACTGCGAACATCTCGTTCCAAGCTTTTTGCTGTGGAGTGCGGCTTACCAAATTTTAAATCTTTGGATGCATTAGAAAAGTATTCTCCTATAGTAAAAACTTCATCAAGGTGAAGTGCTGCAAAACCTAAAATTTCTTTATGCAATAGTTGCGAATCTCTACCCAGCTCTCCCATATCACCAAGTACCATAGCCTTGCGACCATTTAAATCAAGCATTGCATTAATAGCTGCTCTTACTGAATCTGGATTGGCGTTATAACTATCGTCAACAATAATGGAGCCATCTTCCAAGTGATGGAAAAGACCTCTTCCTTCAATTGGAGTGAAAGACTTTAATCCTTTTTCAATTGATCGATTGGAAATATTTAATGCTAATGATGCCGCAACTGCTGCCGTTGTTGTTCTTGCAAAGTGTTCCCCAAAACCATTGAGTTTTGTAGAGAACATCTTATCTTTATTAACGTAAAACTCAACTGTCAACGGGTTTTTACATTTAATTTTACAAATTACGTCCTTGAATATGATTTTATTTTCACAAATAGACTTATCGCTTTCTAAGCTAAATCTAATCACACTACAGTCATTCCTTTCAGCAAAACCCCACCAAATGTCTTCGTTATCTATGTCCTTTGGAAAAATAACTATATCTTTAGCATTCAGTTTGGAAATTACTGAACCATTCTCAATTGCAGTTTTTCTCACTGAACCAAGAAACTCTTGATGTTCACGCTGAGCGTTTGTTATTAAAGCACAATTTGGTTTGACGATTGAAGAAAGTTTTGAAATTTCTCCAATTTGATTCATCCCCATTTCTAAAACTGCGAATTTATGTTCATCTCTCAATCGCAAAAGATTAAGTGGAACCCCTATGTGATTATTTTGATTTCCAGTTGTAGAAAATTGGGCGGTGGACCCAACTTCTTTCTTTAAAATATTTGAGACGATTTCTTTAGCAGTAGTTTTTCCATTCGATCCGGTTACTGATAATAACTTCCCATTCCATGTAGTTCTTTTTTTGGCAGCTAATTCACTAAATGCATCAATAACATTATTTACTGCTAGTAGAAAAAATTTGTCATCAATTAGAGAGGTCATCCAGTCTTTAATCTGACCTTTTTCCACAATTGCCCCAATTGCATTTTTTTCTTTTGCTGTTTCTATAAAATTATGTCCATCAAAATTTTTTCCTTTAATTGCCATAAAAATTAGATCTTTTTTAATACTTCTAGTGTCGATGCAACAACCCTTTACAAGAATTTTTTTATTAGGAATTTTTATCAAAAAGTTTGAATTATTAATTTTTTCTTTTATTGAAAAAAGAGACATCTCAAAATTCGCTATAGTGGATGAATGATTTTTTATCACTTTATTTTTCCAAATTAAGTTTTCTAACATTGAATGCAGACCTAGTCTCTTCATAATCGCTATAATAAATTTTTCTTGAATCAAATATCTGATAGTTCTCATGACCCTTTCCAGCTACGAGCACAACATCATTTTTTTTAGCTTTAGATACTATGTGGTTAATTGCTTCACCTCTATTAGTTATTTTTCTCCAATTGTGTTTTATTTTTTTATCAATTCCTGAGTAAATATCTGCTATTATTTCTCCGAGTGGTTCTGTCCTCGGATTGTCTGAAGTGATGATTCCTTTAGTACAATATTTGGTAGCTACTTTTCCCATTTTTTTTCTTTTAGATTTATCTCTGTCACCACCACATCCAAAAATGCAATATAGTTTTCCATTTCTTTTTTTTGATAAGTCTCTAAGGGTGGTTAATATCCTTTCCAATGCTTCTGGGGTGTGAGCATAGTCTATGCAAACCAACGGACAACCTTCTTCTTTTAAAAAATCCATCCTTCCAAGTGGAGTTTTGAATTTTTTCAAACCGGAAATTATTTCCTCTTTTTTTTTGCCTGCGGCATGCATTAAACCAGCAACAACTGCAGCATTTTCAATGTTGTATTTTCCTATAGTAGTTAAAGAAAGCTCGTTATTTTCTGAAGAGGAATCTTGGTAAGTAACATTAGTGACGTCATCTGATATAGAATTTATCTTTAGATTTATTTCTGAGCTAATTCTATTATTTTTTGCAGAAACGTAAAAATACTTTACTTTGTTATTTAATTTTCTAATAATTCTTTCTGAAACAGCTTTACTAAATCGATTGCTTTCTGTGAACACTGCAGATTCAATGTCTGGGGCAGTAAATAATAAGCTCTTTGAAAATTCTAAATTTTCAAATGACCCATGATAATCCAAATGATCATGACCTAAATTAGTCATAGCTGTATGTCTAATTTTGCACCCTAATAATCTACCCTGAATTAAACCGATTGATGAAGCCTCAATAAATAGTCTCTCAACTCCAAGTTTTATTAATTCATTTAAATTTCTATGTAATAAAACTGCACTTGGTGTAGTCAAGTCAAAATCGTTTATTTTGATTTCTTCGATTGTTTCTATATTTTTTTTATAAGTAATAAGACCCAAAGTTCCCAAAGACGCACAAATTTCCTTACAATTCGCAAAAGCAATTGCGGCAGCATTAGCAACTGTTGTTTTGCCGTTTGTCCCAGTGATCGCCGAAATTATTATTTTTTCTGATGGAAATTCATAGAATGAAGAGGCAATGAACCCCGATAATCTTTTGAGAGATCCAAGAAAGTATGTTTTATTTTCTAATTTTTTAGAATTTTTTGTGTTGTCTTTTATCCAGGTTTTAACATTTTTTTTCTCAGAGCTATCTACAATTAAAACAGAAGGTTTTTTTTGATTTGCTAAATGCAGCAAATCACTGGTATTGTATTTTGCTCCTGCACATAATATAAAAATATCACCCTGATCTAAAAAGCTAGTATGGTCGGTTATATGTGCGCATCCATGATTCTTTCTTAATTTCTTTCCCAAAGCGGTGGCTTTTTCATGCATGGGTGGAAACCATGAAAAGGATTTTTTTATACTCTCGCTTTTCAATGTGTTTACTGTACTCAATGTGGTTGCTTTTTCAATAAAGCGGTTTTAGGAAAAACTTGTCGAGTCTTGTCTGGAGACATTTGTAACCTTCTCAATGCCTCGCCTGCTATTTTCGAAAATATAGGTGCTGCTACTTGTCCTCCGGTTCTAATTCCTTTAGGTTCATCAACCATGACCGCAATTACAAACCTCGGGTTATCTATGGGAGCAATTCCAACAAAAGAAGCAATGTATCTATTTTTTGAATATCCACCATTTTCTGCTTTTTGAGCTGTTCCTGTTTTTCCAGCTATTCTGAATCCTTCAACTTGTGCTTTCACACCAGTTCCAACAGAACTAGATGCTCTTTCTAACATAAATCTTACCGATTGAACCGACTCATCCGAGAAAACTTTCACACTTCTTCGTGGAAAATTAGTTTTTTGAATTCCAATGGGCATTAAGTCTCCAGATCTTGCAAAAACTGTATATGCCTGTGCAAGTTGAACCAAAGACACTGCTACTCCGTGTCCATATGAAATAGTCGCTCTAGTAACATTATCCCAATTTTGCCATGGCAATAATGTACCTTTAGTTACTCCTCCCAACGGTAAGTTTGGGTGTTTACCAAATCCTAATGTTTCATAGTACTCATGCATGTGACTTGGTCTTAGTTTCATAGCAACTCTTACTGTTCCAACATTACTTGATTTGGCAAGCACATCAGACACACTCAAAATGCCAAAAGGCTTAAAATCTCTAAGAGTTTCTCCGTTTAACATTATGTAACCTGGTGAAGTATCAATTGTTGTGAGTGGCTCTACTAGTCCCTTATCTAAGGCTGCGGCAATAGCAAATGGTTTGAAAGTTGATCCGGGCTCAAAACTATCAGTTATAGATCTATTTCTGACCTCATCAAGCGATAAATTTTTTCTTTTTTCTGGATTATATGCTGGTACTGTAACCATAGCTAATATGTCACCTGATTGTGAATCAACAACAACTACAGAAACTGATTTTGCTTTATGTTTTTTTTTGGCACTCAATGCACTTGCATATGCGATTGATTGAATTGTAGCGTCAACTGATAGCTGTACATCATTTCCAGGTGATGGTTTTTTTAAAATTTTTTCATTAAAAGCAGTATTCCCCCTTTCCTTTTGAATGAATCTTGACCCTGGAACACCTGTCAGTTGATCATCGAATGCTATTTCAACTCCTTCTTGTCCTTTTCCCTTGTCGCTAGTAAGCCCTAGCAAAGTTGAAAAAGCATTCTTATAAGGATAGTTTCTTTTATAGGCCTGTTCAAATTCAACACCAGTAATGCCAATTGCTTGAATTTTATTTTTAGTTGTAGGGTTTACACCGTAAGACAAGTAAAAAAACCCATCGCGCTTTTTGATAATATTCCAAATTTCATCCGGTTGTTTATCTATCAAATTTGAAAAACTTTCAATTTGATTTTGTGTAGGATTAAATTGTGCGGGGACGATACCAAGTTTGTATTTTAAAATGCTCATCGCCAGCACCGCACCATTTCTGTCTAGAATTTTTCCTCGAGCTGCTGGTATTGCTTGTGTTTCAGTATAACGTGTAAGTGCTCTTTTTTTCCAAGTGTCTACATCAAGATGTTGAAGTTGAAAAGCTCTAAAAAAAACCGACAAGAATCCAAGAAGTAAAATAACAATTATTACTCTTGATCGCCAAATTGTTGACTGCCATATTTGCGCCTCAGTTCCGTAAAAGTGTTTTATTTCTCTTCTTTTACCAGAATTTTTTCTTGAAAAATAATTATTTTTTTTCATAGCTTTGTATAGTTTCTGGTTTGTAAACAGTATCTGAATTTTTTATTTCCCTCATTTGCAAATCACTTTTTGCTATAGATTTAATTTTTGTTGTTTCACTTAATTCAGTAAGTGTTATTTGATAAATATCTATTTCTTCTTTGACCCTTTGATGTTTTTTTTGAATTTCTTCTTTTTTAGTATGAAGAACACGTCCGTTGTATCTCGCATCAATCAGAGCTAGTGAGGAAATTACAAATAAGAAGATTGTAAAAACTAATCTCATATTGTTTGTTTTTCATTTCTAATTTTACAATTTTCATTTTCACAAATTAATTCACCAACTCTTAAAATTGCACTTCGAGAACGCTTGTTAATTCTTATTTCATCCTCAGATGGAAAAACCTTTTTGATTTGCTGAATTCTCGGTGAAGAATTATTATCTCTGATATTAATACTTGAAAAAAAAGCATATTGTTTTGGAGTCATCTGGTCTAATCTAGAAACCCCTTTTTGAGGGGGCTTCATAAATTTTTTTACTATTCTATCTTCGATAGAGTGAAAACTAATCACTGAAATCCGTCCATTTTTTTTCATTAACTTTGGTATTTTTTTCATCAACAATATAAGTTCGTCTATCTCGTCATTTATGAAAATTCGAAAAGCTTGAAAACTTTTTGTTGCTGGATGTTTTAAAAGTTGTTTTCTTTTTCCCTTAGATATATATATTTTGTTAATAACATCGGCAAGTTCTGTGGTTGTTTTTATTCCTTCTTTTTTTATTAGTAATTCTTTATCTCTTTTCTTACAAACTGCAATGGCTATAGACTTTGAAAAACGCTCTTCACCAAAGTCACTTAAAACATTTTGAATCTCCATTACATCTGCTTTTTCAAGCCAAGTTGATAAAGTTTTCCCAGTAGTTGTGTCCATTCTCATATCAAGAGGACCATCTTTCAAAAACGAGAATCCTCTGTTTTCATCGGCAAGTTGTGGAGAGGATACTCCAAGGTCTAAAAGTAAACCATTAATTTTAGTAATTTGCTTTTTTTTTAGGATTGACGACAAGTTAGAAAATTTGTCATGACAAATTTGAAGTCTCGAATCATTTATAAATGATGCATATTTGACTGCATCGGGGTCTCGATCAATTGCAACTAAATTTCCAGTTGGGCCTAACCTATTGAGGATTTCTTTTGAATGTCCTCCTCTCCCAAAAGTAGCATCAACATAAATACCATCTGGATCAATATTTAGCCCGTCTATGGAGTCATTCAGTAAAACAGGGTAATGTATTTTCACAAAGCTTTTTCCTTAAGATTTGATTTGATTTTTCTAACATCAGACTTATGTTTTTCAAGTCTTTTTTCATCCCATATTTCAAGGTGGTTACCGACTCCCAATAAAACCACATCTTTGTTAATTGCAGCTCCCTCCCTAAGGACTGAGTTTATTAAAACTCTGCCGGACTTGTCTAACTCTGGAGTATCACTAAGACCAATCCAAAATCTTCTTTCCTCCTGAGTACCATTCTTAAGTAGTTCCTCAACTTTAATTAACCACATTGAGTGCTTCATTAGAAATAAACAACCATCAGCACTTTCAACCAATGCTAGTATGTTATTTTTTTCATCTTTTTCAGACAAATACTCCCTGTAACGAACAGGAATAGTCATTCGCCCTTTTGAATCAAGACTTAAAGAAGCTACACCATAAAACATTTTGGTTTTTCACAATCTTATTTCTTATAAAACTTCAAGTTAAATTTAAATTAGCTATCTAAAAAGTAAGCTTTCTGGCAAAAATAATTGACAATAAAGACTTTTTTCCACAATTATCCACTTATTTGCACTAAAACCCACTTTAGAAGAAAGCCAAATAGTGGTCAAGTTGAAATGTACAAAGATAGGTACCAGATTGAGTAAAATTTGAAGTAGCTAAAAAAAAAAAATTAAAGTAATAAAATATAAAATTATTAATAACAATAACTT
>MDTB01093451.1_pt1 | contig 43115 bp, 39 predicted proteins | sample 811161 | NCBI WGS metagenome assembly MDTB01 (sample SAMN05326650, study PRJNA326480) | marine metagenome | isolation source: seawater | place: Mediterranean Sea | collected 2009 | reverse complement strand
TCTTGAAATGGCTTTCCTTTGCTTACTCTTGGGAAAGAAAACATTATGTTTTTGTAAAACTCTCTCCATACTATTTCATCAATCCATTTAGTAACTCCTTTTTCACCAGAATCTAGTTCAAAATTGTTCTTCTTTAGGGCTTCCAGGATACATCTTTTTGGAGAAATAATTCCTAAAGCAAAATAAGGGGATAATCTGCTTGTCCCTTCAATTATTGGGTCATTTCTATCTTTAGCATAATCAAAAATCTTTTTATCTAGATATTTATCTAAGTTTTTTAAAGACTCTTTTTCTCCAACAGACCATAATCCCATATTTACTGAATGATCTTTATTAAAGGAAAAATCAAAGGTATCTATATTTGAAGAAATATCAGTTTTTGTTTTGGGCATGTATTTAAATTCAATATCAAGTAAATCAATATTAAAGTTTTGTACCCATCTTTTTTTAAAAGGTGTAAAAACCGAGTACGGTTTTCCTTCTCCAGTTTTAAATGTACCAGGGGGGAAAAGTACTTGTGCATCATATGAATAATAATTGATATTTTTTATTTCTAATAATTCTTTAACTTTGGCATCTCTTGATTCCTCATCAACACCAAATTGCTTATTACAGTATATGCTTGTGATTGATCTTTCATTCATTAGGTTAAGAATTAATGAAGGATCCATGTTTATCCCATCTGAATTTATGATTGTTAGTGGGATATTAAATTCATTTAATGATTTTTCTAAACTTTTTAGGTTTGCAATCATAAATTCAACTTTACAGCCTGCCTCATTGTGAAGTTTCATTTGATTCTTTGAATATATATAAAGTGCATGCACTTCTTCAGATTCAGCACAAGCAGCTCTTAAGGCTGGATTATCGTCCATACGTAAATCATTTCTAAACCAAACCAGACTTGTCATTTTTTATATTTGTGAATTTGAAAAAATTACATCAACTTGATAATTTTCTTTGAAGTTTGATATTTCTGCAGACCCACCTGCAGAATTTACAATAGCTGCACCAGCAACTATATCCCAGAAAAATATTCCATTTTCTTTGTATAAATCCGCTTTACCTGATGCAATATAACAAGATGCCATTGCTGCAGAGCCAATCATCCTCACCTTCTTCCATAACTGCATATCTGTAACCATTTTATTGAGCACTCCATCTGAATAATCGGTTCCATGAGGTAATCCTGTAATTAAGATAGCTTCTTTCTTTTGTTGAATATTAGAGACATTGATTTCTTTATTGTTAAGAGTCGAAGTATTTTTTATGCCATTGCCAACATATAAGTCATTATTATTAAAATCGTATATTACACCTAAAATTGGCTCCATCTTATGAGCAAGACCAATAGAGATACAACATATTGGAATATCTCTATTATAGTTTGCTGTTCCATCTAGAGGATCTATAACCCAGAAGGTCTCACCAAGATCTTCCTTAGATTTTCCGCTTTCTTCCGCCAAAATTGGATAACTTGAATTTGCAAGGATGATCTCTTTAATCTTATTTTCAGAAGTTACATCTGCTTTTAATTTAATGTCTTTAGAAGTAATTAATGTTTCATTATTTAATTCATCACGATTTTCTAATAATAACTTTCCTGAAGTTTTGGCTGCTTCGATAGCTATCTCTATCTCGTAATCTAAGTTATTTAAAGTCATCTAGCTTTTATACTTTATCCTATAAATCACGTCATACTTATCATCAGAAACTAACATTGATCCATCACTCATAATAAAAGGTGAGACTGGTCTTCCCCAATCCTTTTCATCTTGAAGCCAGCCAGTAATAAAGTCCTCTTGATATAAATAGTCTCCATTTGAATCTAGCTTTACAAAAATAACTTTATATCCGGATTTACCATTATATTTATTCCAAGATCCATGCAATGCAATAAATAAGCTATTTTTATACTTATCTGGGAATTCATTTTTATTGTAAAAAGTTATTCCTAGTGGTGCTACGTGGGGGCCCAATTCAGCAATTGGATCAACAAATTCTATGTCTAAATTATCAATCATAGACCCAAATTCTGGGTCGATTATATTCTTAGCATGCTTATATGGATATCCAAAGAAACTACCTTCAGTTTCAACAACGTTTAACTCGCACGATGGTGAGTTATCTCCAAGCCAATCTCTTCCATTATCTGAAAAATATAATTTTTTAGTTTCTGGATGCCAGTCAAACCCTACTGAGTTTCTAACCCCATCAGCAACGGATACTAACTTCCCATCTACATATTTATGAATTGCAGCAAATCTGGTATCTTTTGTTTGAGGCTCTAAACAGATATTACATGGAACTCCAACAGGAATGTATAAATATCCGTCTGGTCCAAAATCAAGATATTTATATCCATGCCATGTTTCAGCAGGAAGATCATCCATATATATCTCTTTTTTAGGGAGTGTTTGTAGGTTGTTAGAAGTCAACCATTCATCAATATCTTTTATTATCCAAATTTTATCAATTTCTGAAAAATATAAGTTATTCTCATAAATTGTTACTCCAGTTGGATTTTGGAGGTCCGCGGCGACTAGAATTTTCGTTTCAGCCACTCCATCATTATCAATATCATATAACGCATAAATATTTTTTCCATTTTTTGAGCCTACTATAATGAAACCACTTTCAGTTTCAGTAATTTGTCTTGGAGACTCTATTTCATTTGCAAAAATATCAATTTGAAATCCATTGGGTATATTTAAACTTTTTAAATTTAGATCGGCATTAATAAAAAATGAAAAAAAAGATATTAAATATATAATATGGAAATATCTTATTGATTTGGAATATGTATTTAATTTACTCATATTGGTTATAAAAAAATAAAATGGAACTAGCAATAATCATCGATTACATAATTATAAGCATAATTGCGTCTATAGCTATAAATTCCGTACTAAGAAATTATGCAAAAAAATATAATTTCCTTGTAGACATACCAGACAGAAGCAGAAAATTTCATAAAAGAGCTACTCCTTTGACTGGTGGTATTGGTATCTTAGTAACCTTACTTTTATCAGGTAAATTATATATTGATTTAAACAATCTAAATGGGTATCTTCCAAATTTTACATTTCACTTGATGATTATTTCTATCCCATTGCTTGGGTTATTTTTAATAGATGATTATTTAAAAAAGAATGAAGGTAATCATAAATCTATAAAAATACAAACCACAATTAAAGGCATGGGAACATATCAGAGATTATTTATACAATCCATTTTAGCCATCTATATCGTTTTAACAACTGGTGTTCAAATAAGCTCACTTGGCAACCTTTTTGGATTTGGTGAAATAAATCTAGGTATGTTTAGTATTCCTTTCACTGTTTTTTGTGTTGTAGGAATAATGAATGCATTTAATATGGTGGATGGAATAAATGGTCTATGCTCTGGCTGTGCAATGTTGTCTCTTTTACTTATTGGTTTCTACTCTGGATTAATATATGACTCAATGCTTGTCTTAATTATTGGTTCAATGGTTGGATTCCTAATATTTAATTTAAGATTTTTTGGTAAAAAGCGAGGGGTCTTTCTTGGAGATAGTGGATCAAATTTGATAGGTTTTTGGGTGGCGTGGTGTGCAATATATGCATCTGAAAATCAATTCTATAATGTTGAGGCTATAACAATGGTTTGGTTCGTTGCAATACCGTTATTAGACTGTATTGGTCTTATTTTTTCAAGAATTAAAAGAGGTATCAGCTGGTCTGCACCCGGCAGAGATCATATTCATCATAAATTGATGAATAGATATACTCCCGAAGGTACACTACTCCTTATTCTTGTTTTAACTGTAATAACAGGTTTAATTGGTATATTTATTGAGAATAATTTTTCAACATGGGTGTCCTTGCTCTTATTTATTGTCTATAGCTCAGCCTATTTCATTATTTCAAGTTTTTATAAACATCCAATCAAAGACTGAAATGTTCAATTTTTTTAAAAAAACTAATAAAGAACCAAAAGTAGAGAATACAAGTTTTGAAATCGAGCTTACGGCGTCAGTTCTTGCTTACGAGCTTGCTAGGTCAGATGGTGAGATCACTAAAGATGAGTTATCAGTATTAATGGAAGAAGTTGCAGGAATTGCAAAAAAGGTTGGAAAAGATAAAAATGAAATTTTTAAGATTATAAAAATTTATAGTAAGGATAGTATTTCATTCCATGAGTTTGTGGAAGATATAAATAAAAATTACTCCAAAGAAGAGAAAATAAATTTATTAAAATTTATGTGGAAGATGGCATACGCTGATAAAAGACTAGATGTAGATGAAGAGAGACTTATTAGAAGAATGGCTGATTTAATAAAGATTAAAGATATTGAAGTTTTAAAATTAAAAAACTTATTCAAAAAGAAAAACTAATCATAATCAATAACACTCGCATTATTAATAATGAAATTTTCTGATGCCTTTCTATCACATTCACCTGGATAACTGTTGATTTTTTCTTTGTACATGTCATTACCTACATATGTGAACATTTGATATAAAACTACGCATTTCTCAAGTTCATTTAACCTTGTATCAGTGTGTATTTCTTTGGCTAGTTTTTCAAAAGAAATGTTAGCTGAAGACATCCTAAGATTCTTTTTCTTATCTAAAATAATATAGGATGAAGATTTGTTCTCACCATAATTATAAAGATCCCACCCAATATTATTTGTTGAATATCCTGGTTCACCATATGTTGCAAAATTACTCCAAAATTTCATCATATTTCTAGATGTATAGAAATGTGAAATGCCTTTAGGGTACATAAAGTTAGAAACAGGTGGGCCTCCCACCAACTTAGCGCTTCCTGTCAGTAATGGTATTTCTAATGCATGACCTGCTCCAAAAAGCTTCTTGAAATTAGCAAGAATATGCATTCTATGATCATCCCAATCAAATCTATAAGAATATAATTGTGAATTCCCAGCAATTGCTAGGGAGTTTAGTGGTTCTATAACACCCCTTATTCTCCATGCATTACTTCTATAATAATTAAAAGCTTCATAAGCATCTTCATCTTTCAAAATAACCTTAGGAAGGCCAAATAAATAGCTAGTGGCAGAATCATCAAGAGTTACAAAATATTCTGAAAAAGCTAACCATATTTTGACTTCATCGCGAGTTGAACCAGCAATTGTAGGAACAATATTCACATGCTCTTTTTTAGATAATGCGTCTCTAAGTCCTATCTTGGGTAAGACTAATCCATCATTTGTTAATAATGGTATTTCTTCAAATGACTCTCTGTTTGCATAATATTGATAAAACTCTTTGCCTGAAAGGTTATATAAGACATCTCTCAGTTCTTTATTGGAATATGTTTTGCTTTCATCTAATTTGTTAACTATTTTATTAATAACTTCTGAGCTTGAGTAATTTGATGTTGGTGATGAACTATCTTGTTTATAAGCATCTTCAACTGAGATAGATTCAGTATATCCTGACATCGATATTGCTTTATGAAATAGTCCTTTTGCTTTTTTGGAAACAAGTAAAGACAAAACATTATGGGCGCCAGCAGATTCTCCAAAAATTGTAACGTTATTTACATTTCCTCCGAATAAGTTTATGTTTTTGTTTACCCATTCAAGTGCAGAAATAATATCCAATGTACCGAAATTAGAGGTTTTGTCTAAACCATCCTGAAAGTTCTGTATTGATGGATGTGTAAACCATCCCAATGGTCCAAGTCTATAATTTATAGTAATAACAATTACATTATGTTTTTTCACAAACTTGCTAAAATTATATAAATCTTTTAAACCAGATGTATTGCCGCCCCCGTGAATCCAAAACATTACAGGAAGTAGTTCCTTGGATGTCTTTTTTGGAGCATAGATATCAAGGTATAAGCAATCTTCAGATCCTGAAATTATATCATCAGAAAATTGAGATGATCCACCTAGCACTGATGTTCTTTGAATACAGAAGTTTCCATCCTTAGGTTGTATTAGATCAGAATTCTGTTCGATCTTCCTAGGAGCTTTCCATCTTAGATTCCCTACTGGTGGTTTAGCATAAGGAATATCCTCCCAATATATTACACCTTTCTTAATATAACCTTCGGTCGTACCTGATGATGTTAGAACCTCAAAGCTATCAGCACTAGCTGAGGTAGTAAATATTATAAAAATTAACAATATCGCTTTTTTCATATTTTAGTTATGAATATTTTTAAAAAAAATTAAAGTCATTTATTATATATAAATTCGGGATGTAGCGCAGCCTGGTAGCGCACTACACTGGGGGTGTAGTGGTCGTCGGTTCAAATCCGGCCATCCCGACCATTAAAAATGCTAATTTAAAAAAGCTCTAAGGGCATTTGCCCCCCTAAATGTAAGCTTTGTATGTTCTAAGATAAGATATTCTTCTTTCGTTCTAGGATTTCTTCCAATCCTTTGGGGTGTTGAAGACCTTTTAAAAGTGCCAAAATTTGATATTTTTATGTCTTTATATTCAGAATGTTCTTTAATTATCGATATAAAGCTGTCTATTAGTTTTTTACTTATTTTATTAGAAATTTGAGCCTTAGAAGTGATATTTGTTGCAATATCTTTCTTGCCAAGGCTCATTTATAAAAAAGCTACGTGGTTGTGCCTGTTCCAGTTCCTGTACTTGTACTTGTTCCAGTTCCTGTTCCTGTTCCAGTTCCTGTGCTTGTTCCCGTACTTGTTCCCGTACTTGTGCTTGTTCCCGTACTTGTACTTGTTCCTGTGCTTGTACTTGTTCCCGTACTTGTACTTGTTCCTGTACTTGTACTTATTGAACTAGTGCCAGTTCCTGTTGCAGGATTATCATCCCATCCACCAACATCATTTACTTCTACTGTGATGTCTTGTGTAGCTGCATTATCATTTGCATCTGTGGCCGTAACAGTAGCAGTATAAGTAGTTCCTGATCCAGCTGGTTTTGCCTCAAAGTCTGGAGCAATAACAAACGAAAGAACACCGGCTGAAGTAATGGCCAGTTCAGAACCTGAAATAGTGAATGTCACTGCAGTTAGATCTGTAGCTGTAACGGTACCTATAGCAGTTTGGTTTTCATCAGCATAGAACGTCGCTGATGATGTAAATACTGGTGCAGTTGTGTCAACAACATTTACTGTTCTAGTAGCTGTTCCAGCATTACCGGAAGCATCTGTTGATGTATATGTAATTGTGTATGTGCCAACAGTGTCTGCATCGACAGTACCTGTTGAAACAACTGTTACCGCGCCTGAAGCATCCGCTGCTGTTGCACCTGCATCTGTATATGATGTACCTAGCTCAACTGTTGCTGGATTATCTCCTGTTACAGTGACTACTGGTGCAGTTGTGTCAACAACATTTACTGTTCTAGTAGCTGTAGCTGTATTGCCATCAAGATCTGTAGCGGTATAGGTAAGTGTATAAGTTCCTACTGAATTTGTGTCAACAGTTCCAGATGTTGTAACTGGTGTGCTTCCATGAAAGTCATCAAATGCTGTGGCTCCATCATCTGTGTATGTTGAGCCCAATTCAACAGTTGCTGGATCTAACCCATTCACAGTGATAACTGGAGGAACATTATCATTATATCCGTCATCGATTGCTGCATTAACTACAACAAGGCCAGCGGCTATAGCTAAAGCTCTTTGAATTTCGTTAAGTTCTGCAGCTATTTCTGCAAGTCTATTCTGTATAGTCCTGTTACTAGATGGGCTTTGAGTACTCTCCTCTTGCTCTTCGAGCATCCCTTCTTCCTCTTGCAGCATATTCATTTGTGCTTGAAGCTGTGTAACAGACATGTTGCTAACTCTATCTTGAATTTCGATCATTTTTGCATCAGAAATAAATTGTTCCGCGGACTGCGCAATAATTGATGCTGACATTGTTGTTAATGTCAAAATAAATAAACTTTTAATATATCCTCTAAAACTCATAATTCCTCTCCATTATGGTATAAATCTTACAATTCACTCGAAAAAAACTTAATATTAAGTTTTTAATAAGCACTTTGTAAGTGTCATATTACTTCTTTTTTAAGCAAAAGTAACTAAAAAGGCAATTATTATATACTAAGTTTGACTAAAAAATAATAAGTATGTGCAAAAATAATACCTTCTTACTCAACAAATCGAAACTTATTAACTTATTAAAAGGCCTCAATTATTAATAGGCTTAAACTTTACTAACAAGCCATGCAAATCATGTCTTCTATTTAATTTGGCACCGGGATCTTTTGTTAATGGTCTCCATGTATAATTTATAAAATTACCATAAATTGGAATATTAAAGAAAATTCCTTTGTCAAAAGTACCTTCTCCAAATTGCTCTGATGTTACATCAGTGAATGACGCAAAAATACCAAACTTTGTTCCATTTTTAAAAGATCTTGAAAATTCAATCGTTGATCCAAAATCTCCTGCTAAGTATTCACCATAAGATATTTTCATATCAAATGGAATCGAACCATAGTTTCTATAATATAAATTCATTGAGCCTGTTACATTTTTATAATCAAGAGTTCCAAAACCCCAGTCATAATCTCTTTTGTAAACTTCAAATAACTCAAAACCAACTGCATAGTTAGTATTTTGCTTATAGTATAAGTATTCCAATCCATATCCAGAAAACATATCTTCTAATATTCCTCCAGAAACCATAATATGGTGATCTGTCTTTGGAGTAATATGGTAATCAAGCTGAGCCCTTCCGATTAGAACTCCTTTATCCATATTTTTTAAGTATTGTTTTATATCTGATCTAACTTGAGCTGGAAATGTATTAACAGGTGGATACTTTAAATCATCAAAATTATCTGCAATTGTATATTTGAGATTAGTATTGAAAAAAAGACTATCTGTAATAACAAGCTCAGTATTATTTTCAGCTACTAAAGCGCCTTTAAAGAACTCTTCTCTTGACGCGATAAATGGTCTAAATTTCAGATTTGTGTTTGTGCTGAAAGCTCTTGTTTTCTTTCTTTCATAAATTAATTCATAATTTTGATTGTAACTGCTGCTTAGTTCCGAATAAGCAGATAAGTTAGCAATTTTAATATCTTTTTTTACATCTTTTTTAATACCAGCATCAATTGAAGCAGATTTAATGATTTCTTCAATTACTTCAATACTAGGGTGGACAAATTGAGTTAGTTCAAGACCTATTGAGCTTGAAGTTTCAATTATCTTATTTACACCAACTCCATTCCTTTCAAGATTTCTTACAAGCTTGGAATACTTGTCATCTCTTTCTTGAGTTTCAGCAGCTTTATACTCATAGTTATTTATGCGAGTTAATGGGTTATTTTTATATACAAATTTTAATGAAAAAACATTCCCTCTTTCACCTGAAAATCCTATTGAAAAATTTTTGTTAACTGCATAATCGATACCAAAAGAGATTTGGGAGTCTGGATCTTTATATTTAACTTTACCAGGTGTTAGAGTTGTATCATTTTCGATTTTGAAAGATAACTTGTCATTATACGCATAAGATATGCCAAAGAATGGAGATGCATTTGGGCCTGAAAAATATCTTGATGGTTGAAATTGGCCTCCTTTTCCAGCTGTATTGGTTGGTCTATCATAAAAACCATCATAAATTTTTCCCAATGGATTTACGAATGAATAATCAGACCCATTTAAGGTTCCCCAGCCAACCCCAAAATGAAAGTCCATGTTCCCAATTCCATAACTACTAACAATGTACTCAGAACTAAAAAAACCCGTGCCAGCAATGTCATTAATGCCAATAGCAATTGCTGGTAAATATCCCTCTTCCTTTACTCTAATTTTGAAGTTAAAACCTTTATCTTTGTAATCTTGTTTACATACAGGATCAAAGGAAACATCACAGTATCGTTTGTTTTCTAAATTTGTATAAAAGAATGAAGCTTCTAACCAATCATATGGATTAGAAGTTAGTGTTACTTTCTGTGCAGGAGTCCCATTATATATTGTCACTCCATGCACTGATTGGTCAAAAAATCGAGCGCTAGGAGTATTTATTAATCCAACAACTCCGTGATTGTTATAATTATTGAAATTAAAATTGTCCCCGAAAACAGAAATGGAAAAAAAAAATAAGTATACGTATACTTTTTTATTTATTACCAAAAAGAAATTCATAGTACTTTGATTTAAGTAAATGGAGGGGATCCAAAATATAATAAAAAACTATATTGAAAGTAATTTTTTCTTTTTTTAGTCATTAATTGCACTTAAGGAAGCTAAAGCAACCCCTAAATTACCTAAAATTGATACATATGCTTGAGCTGCAAGTCTACTTCCAACAGAATCATCAACCTCTCTGGGAACAAATATTACAGATCCAGGATAGAGATTTACTTCTCTGCTGCTACTGGCAAATAAATTCCTTTTTACCAAGTACTTTGTAGTATTTCCATTTGGATGTAGGACATAAATAGCTTTTTTGTTTGCACCCTCTTTGAGACCACCAGACTTTTCAATAAAATACTTAACATCTCTTGCATTTTCAAATAATATAGCTCCCTCAGAAGAAACCTCACCATATACATAAATGTGATTAGTTTTTTCAGGTATTGTAAGCCTATCATTATTTCTTATTACCATATTTGAACTATCACTACCTCCCATAAGATCGATAACAACCCTGCCATTAGCTTTTGTATTTTTTATTTCTCTGGTTAATCCCAGTAATGATGGTATATCAATTCCGTCAGGATTTTGTTGACTTATAAGTATAATATTATCAAGAAACTCTTTATATAAAACATCTTTAGCCATTTTATTAATAATTAGAGCGTTTTGGTTTTCGTATACTGCTCCAAAAGGATATGCATTTGGTGTATACCCTCCAGATTTATTTATTAAATCATCTACAGTTTCTCCTTCAGACATTATGTAATTACCAGGCTTTAAGACCGCCCCCTGAATTGAGACTTTTCTGAAAGAATGTTCTCTTATAAATAGCTTGTCTCCATCTTTTGATTCGATGTCTGAAAATTGTGAGACATTAACAATTCTAAGAGATTCTATTTTTCCATCAAGAATTCTTTCAAGCGATATATTTTTTAAATCAGCTTCTTTGCTAATTCCATTTGCATATGAAATTACATCACTTAAATTCTGATCAGCTAAAAGCTCATACATCGCAGGTCTTTTTACAGCTCCTTCAATTGAGACAATATTTGATACAGGATTTATAAAAATTACATCTCCAGATCTTAATCTGACTTTGGAATCAAAAAAACCTGATAGAAGAACATCGTACATATCTAGTGTTTCAATGAGTTGATTGTCTCTAATGAGACTAATATTTCTATATGATCCAAATTCATTAATGCCTCCTGCAACTGCAACAGCATGAAGTAGATTTGAATTACCACTTAAGGTATATACTCCTGGATTGAAAGCATTTCCAGATACTAGAACATTAATATCTCTTATGCTATTGAGACTAACAAATGCCTCTGTTCCTATATAAGCATTGCTTACTTTAGCTTTAATCAAAGAACTTGCATCACTCATTGAAATACCGGATAAATTAAATTTACCAACATCAGGAATATTGATAGAACCATCTCTTCCTATAAGATAAGTATCAATAGATTCAATCTGGCCTATAATTTGTATTTCTATAATATCGCCGAAATCAAGAATATATGCAGGATCTAAGTTTGGTTCATTTATTGGCATGAATGTGGATTGGTATGTCCCGAAGAAATCTTCTCCAAATAGTTTTAAGCCTTCTCCATCGATAGGTCGATCTTGGTCCTCAGCAAGTTTTTCCTCTAAAAAAAATAAATCCAGCTCTAATCTTTCTTTTAAATCTTCCAAAGCTCTTTTTTCTATTTCACTTGAAGATGTAAGACTTCTGTATACAGGAACTTCATCATCAGGTCTTTCTCCTGCTCTCTCAATAACATCATCTTGAATATCTTTTGGAAGACTTTCCAAGAAAGATTCGTCAAGCTCCTGAGATAATAGTGATACTGATGACAGTGAAAATATTACAAACAATATGTATTTATGCATTTTAAATCTTCCAATGTATAGAATAATAATAATCTTAATATGAATTATATATTATTAAGCTTGTTAAAGAGAACTAGAAGTTAGGGGCTGTTCAAATTTATTTGTTTAAATCTAAATTAATACTAAGTTCTCAGGCTTATGCCAGGAATAGATACCTGAGAATATGATAATGCTATTTCTATAATATCATCCATGACTAAATTGATTTCTTTTTCTGTAATCGTACTTGCTGTGTTCTGAAATATAAATCTAAATCCTAACTTTATTACTTTTTGCTTACCATTATTATAAAAATCAAATATAAAAATTTCTTTAATGAGATCATTTTTAAATCCTAATATTGATTGTTGTAAATTATGAAATTGATTAACATCGCTAATAGAAAATGAAAGATCTCTAATTGATGATGGAAGGTCTGATATAGGTTTATAGTTAATGAACGAGCTTTGTGATTTTTGTTTTATATAATATTTGATATTTTCAATCTCAATATTATTAATATTGAATTCTATATAATTAATTTTATCTTTATGTTTTGTATTGAGACTTTCTCTTGAAATATTTTCGAATTTGTAATTAATCTTGTCTGAGAATTTTTTAATAAGTTCTTCAAAATACTTCTTATCTATTTTTTTTGAAAAATCTAGATAATTTTTTCCAACTCTTCCTGAGCATATGATGCCAATTTTCTTTTCTTTTTTTATTTCATTCTTATCAGCATGATAAAGGTCTGAAATTTCAAATAGTTTAATAGAGTCTTTTTGTCTTCTTTCATTGTAAGTAAGGTTGTCTATAAGAGAATTTTTTATGCTCGTTCTTAAATACTTTCTATTAGAATCCAAAGGATTATCTAACTTAATTGAATTTTCAGCCGGATTTTTTACAAATGGATTATTTATAACTTCATTAAAGCTATTTTCAATAAGAAAACTTCTTATTAAATTTTCAGTATTATTATCTTCTTTAGTTTTGGTATGCGGAATATTGATTTCTTTAATTGGCAAATTGTTATAACCAATTATACGAGCTATTTCCTCAGCAATATCATTCTCAGAGTTAATATCATTTCTGTAAGGTGGTACATAAACAATGTCATCAACAACATTGAAACCTAGCGAATCTAAATAATTAATAATTTCATTTTTTTTAAGATCGGTCCCTAAAATACTATTTATACATTTTTCTTTTAATGGAAGAGAGGTATCTATAAACGAAGTATAATTCTCTGAAAAAATCTCAGCATTTATAATTGAAGAATGTTCTCCAATTATAAATAAAAATCTCCTAAGAATAGATTCGTGACATTTTGGATCAACACCTCTCTCAAATTTGTGAGCTGCCTCAGAATTAAGTGAATATTTGACTGATTTGCCAATAATATCCTCTGGATTGAAGTAGGCACATTCGATGAGCACTGATCTCGTATTTTTTGAACATGCTGTGCTCTTTCCACCCATAAGGCCTGCAATATTTATAATCTCATTTTGTTTCTTAAATACCAGATTTTTATCTTTTAATTCAACTTTAGTATCTAACAATGTTTCAAAACTTAAAGTTTCATTTATAAACTCTAAGCTTATTTCGTCATCAATTTTTTTTGCATCATAACAGTGTGTCGGTTGTCCTGTTTCGTATGAAATATAATTTGAAATATCTGTGAAAAAATTATTTTTGTTAATATCCAAATCATCAAAATAGTCATTGAGTTCTCCTTGATAACTTTTAATGTTGTCTTCAATATCTACTTTTAAAAAGGAAATTTTTGGGCAGCTACTTTTCGCATTATTGATAAATTTGATTTTAAGATCATTTAAATCTTTTTGATATTTAGGTCGTTCATGTTCTACATTATAAAACGGCTTGAGGTCTCTAAGGATTCCATTTAAAGATAAACAGTCTCCTCTATTCGGAGTAAATTCAATATCAAAAATATTATCATGTATCTCATGTTCATGGCCCAGTTGAAATAATTTTTGGGATAATTCCTCAATAGAGGGTTTTGAGTCTATAAATTGAGCAATATGTTTGTACGCGATTTTCATTAAAATTGCTTCAAGAAATCTAAGTTTGATTTATAAAAATCTCTTATGTCTTTAACGCCATACTTTAGCATTGCAATTCTTTCAACACCCAATCCAAAAGCAAGACCACTAAATACTTTAGAATCAATTTTACAATTATCTAAAACGATAGGATTTACGATGCCGCAACCTAGGATTTCAAGCCATTTTCCATCTTCTGATAGGATATCAACTTCAGCTGAGGGTTCAGTAAATGGAAAATAAGATGGCCTAAATCTTAATTCAACACTCTCTCCGAAAAGATTATGAATTATTTTGAATATTAAATCTTTTAAATTAGAGAAGCTAACATCTTTATCTATATAAATTCCTTCAATTTGATGAAACATAGGTAGATGAGTTGCATCATCATCTTTTCTATAAACCTTCCCTCCAGAAATTAAAGCAAATGGTGGTTTTCTTTCCAGCATTCCTCTAATTTGAACAGGGGATGTATGAGTTCTTAAAACATGTGATTTTTCATTTACATAAAAAGTATCATGCATTTGCCTTGCAGGATGAGATTCTTTAATATTCAACATATCAAAATTAAACATTTCTGTCTCAATTTCTGGGCCATCAATAATATCAAACCCAAAAGAGCTTAAGAGTTCAAGGATATATTCAAGTGTATAACTTATGGGATGTTTTGAACCTAATTCCTTTGCAATATCAGGAGCAATAATGTCATCTTTATTGGACATTAAGATAAAATTTAACTGATAGAGGCTTCTACAACTTTCTTGAAAGTTGAATTGTCTGATACTGCCAAATCAGAAAGTATTTTTCTATCTAAAATTATATTCTTTGAAGACATCGAGTTTATTAGTTTGGAATAACTAACACCAAGCTCTCTAGATCCAGCATTAATTCTTGAGATCCACAAAGACCTAAAAGATCTTTTTTTATTTTTTCTATCTCTAAATGCGTATTGCAGAGATTTAATATTGGACTGCTTGGCTGTTTTGTATAATCTACTTCTTGCACCATAATGGCCTTTTGTAGAACTTAATACTTTTTTATGCTTTGCTCTTGCTGTTACTGATTTTGTTACTCTTGGCATGATTCTTACCTATTTATTAATTTTGAGGCCATCTTAAGTACAGTACCTGATAGCTTATTTAAACCACGATTATGTCTTTTGCGTTTAGTAGATTGCTTAGTCAAAATATGATTTCTATTAGCGCTTTTGCTTTTTACTGAAGATCCAGTTTTTTTGAATCTCTTTGACGCGCCAGAATGTGTTTTAAGTTTATATCCCATATTAATTAATCTTTCTTATTTATTTATTTCTTTTTTAGAGGAGAAAGTACCATCAATAATTGTCTTCCTTCTAATGATGGCTCTTGATCTACCTGAGATATATCTTCAAGCTCATCTTTTAATTTTTTTAAAAGATTTAAGCCGATATCACTGTTAAGAATCTCTCTACCTCTAAATCGGACGCTTATTTTAGTCTTATCTCCGTCAAGAATAAAGCTTTTGATCTTTTTTAATTTAATATTGTAGTCTCCAACATCTGTGGATGGCCTAAATTTTATCTCTTTTATAGAATTTCGTTTTGTTTTTACCTTTGAGCCAGAGGTGCTCTTTTTCTTGTTAAAGATATGTTTTCCATAATCCAATAATTTACAAACTAAAGGATTTGAGCCATTTGGAGATACCTGAACTAGGTCCAGTGAAGCTTCTTTTGCGGACTCAAGTGCTTTTTGATATGAAACAAGGCCAAGTTTTTCACCATTTGAGTTTATCAACATAACCTCATTAGCAGAGATTTTTTCATTGATTGGTGTCATATGTTTTTTTTTGATAGCTATGATTGATACCCTATTTGCAAAAAATATAATGGTTTGAATTTATAATGAATCAAGAAGATAAATTTAGATAAGTGATGGTATAGATTTCATAATTAACAGAATTTTAAACTAATTACATATATTATCAAATTTTTGTTTTCAATAAACTAGGGTTGCAAAAAATAGCTGCTCCAGATGCCCTTTTCAAATTTAAACACTTTCCTCCTATTGATCCTAGACTTGTGTCCTTCCCAAAATTCAAAATAGTATGGTTTAAAGGAATATCCGCCCCAATATTTAGGTCTTAAATTAAAATCAGCCGGATTTTCAACAGAATCAAATTTATTTATCATTTCTTCATATGAAATAATTTGTTCAGATTGTTCGGAAAGATGTGCAAGCTTATTTTTATCTTTATCTCTAGATAAGTAATGCTCATCAGAAAATTTTTTAGAAGTCTTAAAAACCTTTGCTTTTATTCTTATCTGAGAGTTAATTGATGGCCAGAAAAAAGTAGCAGCAATTTGATTATGATGTTTAAATTGAAAGGCTTTGGGTGAATTGTAGTTAGAGAAAAAAATCCATTCATCGTTTTTTACATATTTTAAGTTAACAAATCTTGACTGAACTTCGCTTAATCTTTCATCGAATGAGCTAATGCATATAGCTTCCACAATTTTTTCACTAGCTTCAGCTTTATCATATAGATACTTAAAAAGTTGATAAGGTTCACTTGGGTTGAGGTCAATAAACGTTATCATTTTTTTTACTAATTATTAAATAATTCATAAGAAGATTTTTTTATATAAGTTGGAATTAACAGAAAATATTTAAACTATATTAAACTTTTAAATTCTATGGAATTATCTGATAAACTTTATTTTTAAGCAATGCACCAGAGCTTAAAACGCAAATAAATCTTTATATGAAAATCTTTGAAAAAGGTAACAAAAAAAGAAAGAATATCTTATTTATAGTTAATAGTATAAATTTTTTTATTTCACATAGAATTGAACTATATGAATCCTTAAAAAAAGATGGATATACCATCAAAGTTATTTGCGGAAATGAAAGAATAAAAGATGCATATATAAATAAATCTAAGTATATTAATTTTTCAAATATTAATTTCAGTAGAACAGAAAAAAATCCATTAAAGATACTAATTTCAATTATACAAGTAATTAAATTTTCATATAAATTTAAACCACAAAATATCCATACAGTTTCTCCAATTGGCAATCTTATTGGTGGTTTAGCAGCAATATTTTTTAAAAATACTCATCTAATTACCGCTATCTCAGGTAGAGGAACTCTATACATAAAAAAAGACATTTATACTAGAATAATTAAAGCATTATTTTCAGTATGCGAATTTGTATACTTAAATAAATATAGATCTTCAACTATTACACAGAATTCTTATGATCTTGAAGAAATTAAAAAAAAACAAATTTTTAAAAAACACAATAAGCTAGTTTTTGGATCTGGAGTTGATCTATCCATATTCAGTCCTGACTTTAAGAATAAAATTTATGATGTTTGTTTTATAGGAAGATTATCAGAGGATAAGGGCATAATTGATTTTATTGATGCTGTTAGCATTGCTCATAAAAATAATAACCATTTAAAATTTTTAGTATTAGGTGAAATGCAACATGATGACAAAAAAATATGCAATTATTTAATTAATCAGTTTAAACAAAAACCTTTTATTGAGTACATTGGTTTTAAAAAAAATATAGTTGATTATCTAAACATATCAAAAATTGTATGCTTGCCATCAAAAAGAGAAGGTATGCCTAGAGTAGTTTTAGAGGCTTCGGCATGTGGAGTTCCATCAATTACTTACAACGTAATTGGTTGCAATGAAGCAATAGTTGAGGATAAGAATGGATATCTCGTAAATGATTTGAGTCCAGTTTTATTGGCTGAAAAAATTATTGAGGTTCTTAATAATAAAAATTATGATCTAATCAAAGAATCAACCAGAGCATTTGCTGAAAAAAATTTCTCAATTAATTCTGTTATTAATTCTCATAAAGAATTGTATAAGTTATTCTAAAATTTGAAAAATCAATTCCTCTAATCCATCTTTAATATTATGTGATGGATTGAAGTTAATGAGTTCTTTTGCTTTTGTTATGTTTGCATATGAATGCTGAATATCACCTTTTCTTTCTTTTTTATGAACTATTTCTGAAGTCAGATTCAAGCCTGAGACTCGTTTAATAGTATTTTTAATTAATACAGCCAATTCCTTAAGAGAGGTGCTTTGACCACATGCAATATTTAATATTTCAGGATCTAATAGATTTTGATTATTAAGTGCAGCCAAAATATTAGCTTGAACAACATTGTCAATATAAGAAAAATCTCTGCTTATAGTGCCGTCACCGTATATCTCTATATTTTTGTTTTTAAGAAATAAATCAATCCATTTTGGTATCACAGCTGCGTATGGTCCATTTGGATTTTGACGCTTACCAAAAACATTAAAATAACGAAGACCAAATATATTCATGTCTGTTTCATAAAAACTACAAAAGATCTCATTAGCTCTTTTACTTAATGCATATGGTGAAAGTGGATTTCCGATTTTATTTTCTATTTGAGGAAGATTATTTATGTCTCCATAAACTGAACTGCTGCTTGCATATACAAAACTTCTTACACTGGCAGCATTTGATGCATTTAAAACATTAATAAACCCATTAAGATTTATATCATTAAAAAGCTGTGGTTCTTTAAAAGATCTTGGAACACTTCCAACAGCTGCTTGATGAAGGACAAAATCGACACCTTGAAACAAATCGTAAATATCTTTAGATCTAATATCCATTTCGTAAAATTTAAAATTGTTAATAAATTGTGAGTTTTTATGTGAAATGAATTCAATGTTTTCTTTTTTGCCATTTAAAAAGTTATCAATAGCTATAACTTGCTGGTCATTACTCAATAAAAAATCAACTAGATGCGATCCAATAAAACCAGCAGCACCAGTAACAATCCATTTTTTTTTGGAAGAAAAGTTAAATGTTTTAAGTTCCATTTTTTTAGAGGCTCCATCCTTTAATGGAATCTTTTAATTTTTTATGCTCTATTGCTGACTTTATATCTATAAGAATCTTGATTTTGGATGAATTGATTAATTTAATGAAATCGTTCTTTAAATAGGTCTTATGAGGTGTTGCAAGTATCAAAATATCAATACCTTCAATCGATTCTATATTATCATATATATTTTTTGAGTTATAAATACTTCTTAACTCATCTAAGTTTGCTTCACTATCGTGAATTTTCACATTTGAATTTACCTTTGAAATATACTTATATAAGTCCCATGTCCTTGAATTACGAAGGTCAGGGCAATTCTCTTTAAATGTTGCTCCTAAAATTAATATTTTACATTTGCTAATATTAACATTTAATTTTTTTGATAGTTTTTTGATATTTGAGACAACATATTCATGCATTTTGTCATTTATTAATCGGCCTCCAAGGATAATCTTAGGATTAATTCCAATTTCCTTAGCTTTATGTGTTAGGTAATATGGATCAACGCCTATACAATGCCCCCCAACCAATCCAGGTGAATATCGGTGAAAATTCCATTTTGAACTAGCTGCATCAATTACTTTATTGGTATCTATATCCATCTTATTAAAGATCATTGCTAGCTCATTCATAAATGCAATATTAAGATCTCTCTGAGTATTCTCAATCACTTTAGCTGCTTCAGCTATTTTTATTGATTCAGCCCTGTATGTGCCCGCCTTAATAATACTGGAATATGCAAAGTCGATTTCATTCAAAGTGTTAAGTGAATCTCCAGAAATAACTTTAGTTATATTAGTTAAAGATTTCTTTGAATCACCAGGGTTAATTCTTTCAGGCGAGTAACCTATGTTGAAATCTTTTTTCCAAATAAGTCCTGATTCTTTTTCAAGAATTGGAATGCAGATTTCTTCGGTTAAGCCTGGATAAACAGTGGACTCATAAACAATTATTGAGCCTTTTTTTAAGTTTTTCCCAATCAATTTACTAGCTGATCTTATTGGGCCTAAATCTGGTTTTTTATTTTTATTAATAGGAGTGGGAACTGTAACAATTATAAAATTTGTTTTTCTTATAAATTTCTCACTACTAGTGAAGGTGAGATTCTTTGACATGTTAAAGTCTTTTAATTTAACCTCTTTAGTTCTGTCTTTAAATTTCCTTAGCTCATTGATTCTTTTCTTTGAAATATCAAAACCGATTGTTTCATTTTTTTTACCAAATTCAATAGCTAGAGGAAGGCCAACATAACCTAGACCAACAACGCATATTTTTTTTTTGAAATTTATATTTTTTTTCATTTTTTGCTCTAAAAATACACCTTAAATAATATTAACTATTTTAATTTTCGATGATTATATATCGATTTCTGGATTTCATTAACTCTGTCGTCCCATGTTATTTTCATATCTAACTTATTAAGCTTAAGATCAGCAGAAATATGCTCAATATTTTTAATAAATTCTTTGATTTTTACTCTTGTTTCACTGGGTTTGTGGAAGTTTACAATTAATCCAGCATCAAATTTTTTTACTTCATCAGCATAGCCAACAACATCTTGCTGAGTTATGACTGGCTTGGATGACAAAAGATATTGATATAATTTTAATGGGCTTCCAGGACTGATTCTATTGTTTTTGATTGGCAGTAAACATGCATCTGAAGCTATTATGAGATTATTACAGCCAATTTCATCAAGCGGGTATAAATTTATTATTTTATGTTTATGCTCTTTAGGAATTTCGCCTCCCCCTACAACGATTTGAATATTATCGTACTTCTTTTCAAATTCATCTTGCAACGCTACAAGATCTTCTATGCCATGCCACGAAGAGACAGATCCAGTAAAAACAAGTATTGTCTTATTTAATTCAAGACCAAGCATCTCTCTTGCTTCTTGAACAGACATGCTGTCCTCCTTGATAGATGCTCCATTGTATAATGTCAGATCGTATTCATTGAAAACACCATTTTGTTTATAGAAATTTTCTAGGTTTGGGTGATTAAAGATCCTTAAATCAGCAAGAGAATCTATAAAGAATGATGTTTTTTCATATACAAATATTAAAAATTTTTTGAGAGAATTTCCCTGTAATACTTTGTATTCGCCTGGAGCAGCATGCACCTCTCTAATAAAAAGGTTATTGCTAAATAATTTTAAATATATTGAGGCTAAAATTCCAACAAACCCTCTTGTAAAGAAAATATTTTTATACCTTGTAGAAGAAATTACCAAAAAAAGCATGAAAAACTCAATATAAAAAATAAAAAAAAGCCTGTGTGTTATGCTTTTATTTCTAGGGGATATCAGTTTTGTATTAAAAATTTTTGAAAATGATTTGTATTTATTTCTTGAGCCAAGCGATTTACCTCCAGGTTCATTTACTGAAAAAGGTAATATGTAAAAAAGCTTATTTATTTTATCCTTCATTACAAATCATAGTTTTTATAAATGAAATACTTAACTTAAATATCAAATTTTAAAATGGCCTCTTACAATTGTTCCTGCTCCTACTATTGAATTATTATCAATGATAGAGCCTTTAAGAATAATCGAATGCGCTCCAATAAAAGAACTATCTCCAACTATAACTTGAGATACTTTAGCGCTAAGTTTATCTTCAACTCTGTTATTTCTAATATCTGCATTAAGTGAATGAAAGTCAGTGTCATAAATTTTTACACTCCCTCCTATCATTACATTATCTTTGATTAAAACAGACTGATTACAAAAGATTGTCGAATTTGAAATCCCAACATTATTTCCTATCTCAAGCTTTGCACCCTTGTTTGAAATTAAAAAAAGTTTGGTGTCTCCGCCTATGGGGTTGAAGGAAATTCCAGAATTCAATCTTAGTCCTTTACCAATGTAAATTTGGCCTGAACCAAATATCTTAACCCATCCTCGAACAGTTGGAAAATTAGCTATATCAGAGCCGGACCTTAATTTAATTCTTATATAAAAAATTAAAGAGTAAAAAAAAGTTAATATTTTCATATCTTATTATAAATATCTAATGTCTTGTTGATTGCATTTTGTACATTATATTTGTTTCTAAAATCTCTAAAGACATTATCTGAAGTATCATTCAAGACTTGTGGATTAGCTGAAATTTTCATGATATTTTCTATTAAAGATGTTACAGAACAATTGCTCACAAATCCATTAATGTTATCAGTGATAATATTATTTAATGGATTTATATCATAAATCACAGATGGTATTCCTGATAATCCAAATTCTATTAGCGTTCTTGAAAAATGTGGAACTTTAAATGGGACTATCAAGCAAGAACTTTTCATAATGTAAGTTTCTATATCATTTGAGATATCATAAATCTTTAGATTTTTAATTTTTTCACACTCAATTTTAACTCTCTTATCGTCAGAATCACTTGCTCCAACAATTATAAAATTAACATTTATGTCTAATTTATCTATTTCTTTTGCTGCAGCAATAAAATCAAAGATACCATTTTCATAATTGCATCTAGCCATGTAAGTAAAATTAATCTTTGCATGCTCTCCATGATGCTTGAACAAATTTTTTTGCTCTGTATTAATTGAATAAATTGGATTACTTATGATGCTTACTTCTTTCTTTATATTTTCTGGGACTTCATTTTCACTAATTGCAATAATTGAATCTACGTAATTTTCTAATATATAGATTATTATTTTTGAGGTCATGTTTGCAAGTAAGGGTTCTCTTAAATGGCATATCACTCTGGTTTCTTTTGAAAAAATTTTTATGAAGAAAGCGTAAAATACTAAGCAAGATGAATTGAGATGAATGATCTGAGGCTTTTCTTTTAAAACCATCTTCACAAAAAATGGAGCCAACATAATCCCATATATACCTTTTATTTTTTTCTTAATGCTTGTTGATGAGACCAAGCTATTATGAAAAGGTATTATTCTTTTATCTGTTCTAACCTTAGTTGCTGACTTGGAAATAAAATCGGTGCCTAGACCTTCTTTAGGAGTATATACAATACATTTATCCAACATTTCTTTTTGAAGCCCTTCAATTAAAAAAGTTAAGCTTTTTGGCGCTCCACCAAGATTTGGTGAGTGATGAATATATACAATTTTCATAAGTTCTTAATAACCACCAATTACTAAATAAAGAAAGTATGAGATGGCTACTGGAAGAAAAATTAGTGCAAAAGACTTTTTTTGGTCTCTTCTTATTGAAATGCTTGAAAAATAAAATGTAAATAAGAAAGGTAAAAAAAGCCAAGCTGGATATGAGTATCTTGTAACATATGGTCCAAAACCAAATATAAAATATGACATTGTTAAAACTAGATAAATCTTAAATATCATCTCATTTGATTTAAAGAAACTGGTAAAGCTGATGGTATTTTTATAACTCAGTATATTATTTATTCCCCATACAAACATGGGCCAGAATATTGTATAAATGAAAAAGTTTGGTTGAAAACCAACATACTTTTCACTTTCAGCATAATATAAAATAAATTCATAAAGTGGTATTCCTAGTGTATTCGACATGAATTCTATAATCGGGCCATTCAAGCCTGTTACATATAGAAATGCAAAAGAAAGTGTGGTGAATAAAACAAAATTAACATTGAATCTTATAAAGATTAAAAAGGGTATTACAAGCAAAGCGCTTATGTGCCATAAAAGACCTGCCAAAATACCAAGCAACATTTTAAAATTACTTTTTTTATAGTAAGAGATTCCAAGAAATATGAAAGCTAAAGCCATGCTTTGTCTAAGATTATTTGTAGCAGCTGTAAGGAACCATTTAGAAAAAAACATAAAAATTGTGAATGTTATTAACTGAAAGTTTATTGATAAATATTTATTATCTTTAACAAAATTTCGATAAGCAAAAAGCATCACAGATGCTAGTAAAACAAAATGAAAAGTAAAAAAAACCTGAGGTGATTTAGAAAATATCCCGCTTATACTAGCCAAAGCATAAATCCCTGGTTCCCATGCTTTGCTATTACCTCTGTAGCCAGCTAAATAATCAGCAATGTGCCTTGCATAGGCAGGAGTATCTGAGCCGACGGTATAGTCCCTAAAGCCAACAATTGGTGCAACGCATATTATCAAAAATATACAGAAATATAGCCCGTCGTATCTTTTATTTGTCTGATCCATCGTTAGTCATTTTATAACTTTAGTATTAATATAACCAATATCTTCAGCATTTAAGCTGGAAATACACTAAACATATTAAGTATTATTTAAAAAAACTATAAATAAATTTTATTATTTTTTGTGAAGGCCAAACATTAGCTTGATATAAGACGCTAGAAAAAGAATAGGCCAAAGAAAACCCCCATAAGATTTAAAGTATTGATATCTTTGATTAAAAGGCTGAACTTTTGGATCATTGAACTTTCTAAATCTTTGAAAAATATTTCCTGCAAAAGTTACATCAGGATTTCTGTCACATATTCCAATAAATTTTTTCATTACAAATATTTTTGCGTTTTTTCTTTTTAGTCTGAGTCCAAATTCAAAATCAGCTCCACCGTGAACAAAATAATTTTCAAGAAATCCTAGCTTTAAAATTAAATCTGTAGGAATCATGGCAAAGTTCATATTTAGTGTATCAGCTTCAAGATTTCTTGAATCAGATGGGCTAATTAATTTAAATTTGAGAGGATGCCACTTAGAAGATCTTTTCTGACCTCCATATGAAACAGAATTTTTATTATTTGAAAAGTTTGTGCTTCCAACTAGAGCAAAATCATTTGCACCTCTAACTTCAAATATTTCTTTAAATTCTTTAATTGCATTTGTAATTGCATCTTCGTAAAAATAAACATCATCATTTACAACAAGGAGCATGTCATATTTATTATGATCAATTTTATTCCAACCATATCTCATAGCCCCTGCCCAATAAAGATTTCCCGAACCATTAAAAATTTTAACATCAGGGAAAAGTCTTTTTATTTTTTCAACAGTATCATCAGAGGAGTTATCATCTACTAAAAAGAAGTCTAATTGGCTATTCTGATCATTTAAGGTTTGTATACATTTTATAGTCTTTTGAGATCTGTTATGTGATGCAAGAAGAACTGCTATTTTCATAAATAATTATTTAAATAAAAAATTCGTTGTTAGAATTTAAGTAGTTATGTGCAACATAAAAATCAATTACCTTTGACCTTGCTTCAGGCTTTGGCTTCAGTTGATCAATATTTTTTATAAGCTCTAAATATTCTTCGGTTGTTGTCGGCTGGTATGTAAATTCAAACTGATCAGCAGGATGAGATCCTGCAGCAATTGGTATAAGACCATGATAAGCAATTTCAGTAAATACGGTTCCAAACATACTTATACCAGCTTTTGAGTTCATAAAAATATCTGCATTACTTGTTTGTCTAGCGAGCCATGTAACTTTTGAATACTTATCTTGGAGTTTTTTTTCAAATATTAGTGACTGTTTCACGCTATTTGGATGAGGTTTAATGGCTATATTCAGATTATTTTCTTCAATACATTTCATAGTTTGCTCTGCCCAGTCATAAATATCATTAAAAATATTTCCATCAAAGTCATCACAACTATCAAAAAAGTCATGCAAAAAAACAACTCCATCAAAATAGCCTTGATCATATTCATGATCAGATGAATAAGGGCTAACTCTCATGTAATGTATACCGGTATCTATTTTTCCTTTGAATCTACCCAGCAATTCATCATTTGCTTTTACTCTCATATCATTAAAATCTTTAGATGATAAATTCGAGAGAAGTTTTTTATAGCCTTTCCAATCTTTATTTTGACAACTTGAGCCTTGTTTATGCTTTACAACCATCGAAAGCTCATTAGATGAAATAGAATAACTTTGAATATTATGATTTGCATAAAATCTTGCAGGTAATCCATGTTGCAGATAACTAGTGTAATTACTTAGAAAAATATCTGGTAGATAAGCGTCTTCTTTATGAGAATTTAAATTTAAAAAAACGCATTGAGACTTATAAATCAGGAAAAGTAAAAATGGACTTAAAAAATAAATTTTTTCTCTTACAGCAAATTTGAGATATGAGTAATAAAGCAGATCTCCATATTTAACATTCTTATGTTCAAGGGATCTCAGTTTTTCAATATTTCCAAAACAACTTGCTAATATTCTGATAGAGATTAAGAATAAAATTAGTTTCTTAAAAAAATTTACTTTATCGATTCTTTTTATATCGATATTTAATTCACTAGAAAATTTTTTCTTATATTCGTTAAAATTTCTATTATCTATAATTAATGATTTTGGAAGATCAAATATTGTTTTTTTTGATAAGGAAAGCCCTATGCCTAAGGTTGACCAAAATATTGTAATTTTGTTTTCCTTGGTTGATAAGTTTTTATGATTTAAAAATTTCTTAATATTCTCAAAATATATCTCACTTGGATGAGCTAAAATATTTATTCTTTTCATATTCTTCATAATCAAATGAAAATAATGCAGTTAGATGCATCTTATCTAGATTTTAAATCATTATAACTTACAATGGATTTTATCTCTCCATCATGCATTTCTATTATAAAATCACAATTTTTAAGGGTTTCCATTCTGTGAGCAATCATAACCATTGTTATTGAATCCTCATAATCGTAAATATTATTCATTATTTTGTCTTCTGTCATTAAATCCAGTGCGCTTGTTGCTTCATCAAAAAACAATACTTCTTTCCTCTTATATAGTGCTCTGGCTATTCCAATTCTTTGTAGCTGACCTCCAGATAGTTGAGTTCCTCTCTCTCCAACTTTAGAATCAAAACCATCTTGCATTTTTGAAATAAAATCATAGCTCTCAGAGCTTTTAGAGGCTGATGAAATCAAATCATTATCGATTTCATTACTAGATACTCCAAATGCTATATTTTCATTTACTGATGCATCAATTAAAAATATCGATTGAGAAACATGAGATATATTTGATTGCCATAACTTCATATTAGATTTATTAATTTCCTTGCTATCTATATATATAGAGCCAGAAGATGGAACTAGTAAACCCATCATAATATCCATAAGTGTACTTTTTCCAGATCCAGTTTCTCCAACAATGCCAATTTTTTGTCCTTTATTTATAGTTAAGTTGATATTTTTTAAGGTAGGTTCTTTTGAATCTTGATAGTAAAAATTAACATCATTTAAAGTAATTTCTTTTTGAAATAAAAAACTATTTTCAATATCATCTTCTGCTGCAAGCATGTTATCTTCTTTGAGAATATCTAAAATATCTTCGATAGAGTAACTTCCACTTTGAATGTTCGCCCAAGAAGCATATGCTAGTTGCATTACAGGTAACATTCTCTGAGCTGCCAATGCGATTGTTCCTAAAATTGGAACAACAGATGTAAAAGATTCACTTGTCATTGCTAAATAATATGAAAAAGCTGCTATAAGAACCATTCCGATTGCTTCCATCCAATATCTTGGACTTTGTCCTATGATCGTTCTAGATGACTGAGCCATTCTAAATTCATAATCAATATCCTTGAAAGACTTTACATATAAATTATGAGTATTATCAATAATAATTTCTCTAATTCCGCCAAGGCTTTCTTGAAGAATTCGTATTACTTCATCATTTTTTTTTGCAATGACCATACTTCCTTGCACGAGCTTGCGTCTTGAAAAAATGCTCACAACAGAATATGTCAAACCAATAACAAGTATTGCAGAAAGTGCAATCACAGGATCAAAAAATATAAGTGCAGACGAAATAATTGATAGTATAAAGATAGAACTAATTATGGTTAAGCAAGGTATTAGTGTTGTAAAAATTGCGGAGTGAGTTTTACCTGTAATTGTTGATATTAGTTCGCTACTATTACTTAGAACATGTGATTGATATGGTCTATTTAAAGCCTTTGAGTAAGCCAGAGTTGCAATTTCTGTTCCTGTTCTAAAGGATAAATTAGTTAGATGTCTTAATAAAAAAAGTCGAACAATGCCAGACATAACAGCAGCGCTAGCAAAAACTATAGTTGCTAGCAGTACAAGATCATTAGTATTGTCAAAGTATAGGTATTGTCCTATATATGGCAATGAGGTTATTGATTCAGGGCTTGTTAAAACAGCTAAAAAAGGCAAGATAGCTCCAATACTTACTAATTCTGCAATTGCAGCTGCTATCATTAATAATACTAAGAAAAAATATGATCTTTTTCTTGCTGGAGTAAAATATTTCCATAATTCTTTAATTTGATGAAGAGGATTGATTAACCTTTTTTGATTGTCCCTATTTAAACTTTTCATATATTATTTTCTAATTAAATCTGAATCTTTATTCTTGATAAACCAATTAATAGTGTTTTTTAATCCATCTTCTAAAGATATTGTTGCATTCCAGCCCAAGTTTGAGGCTTTTGAAATATCTAATAATTTCTGAGACATTCCATCTGGTTTTTCCATATCTAATTTAATTGATCCATTATATTTAACAAGGTTACTTATTAAATCTGCTAGTTCAATTATAGGTATATCTTTACCAGTACCAATATTTACTTGGGAAAATTTATTCATATTGTTTTTCCAAAACTCTTCTTTAGGCATTTCCATAAAATATAATGCTGCAGATGCAAGGTCATCAACATGCAAGAACTCTCTTCTCGGCTTTCCAGATCCCCAAAGAATAACTTCCTTTTTATTCATTTCTTTGGCTTCAACAAATTTTCTTATTAATGCAGGAAGGACATGAGACTTCTCAAGATCAAAAATATCACCAGGGCCATAAAGATTTGTTGGCATTAAGCATCTATAGTCTAATCCAAATTCAATATTTGCTGATTCACATAATTTAATACCTGAAATTTTTGCAAGTGCATATGCTTCATTGGTGTCTTCTAAATGACCTGATAACAGATATTCTTCCTTTATTGGTTGTTTAGAAGTTTTTGGATATATACATGAAGAGCCAAGAAACAATATTTTTTTAATATTATTCTTAATTGCTGCGTTGATGAGGTTTGATTGAATTGTCATATTCTCATATAAAAATTCGTATGGATGTGAAGAGTTTGCAAGAATACCTCCTACTTTTGCTGCAGCAAAGTAAATGGCATCTATTTTATTAGATGTAAAAAAGTCATTCACATCAGCTTGATTAAGGAGATTTAATTCTTTTTTTGATCTAAGTATTAAGTTGTAGTGAGGATAATCTTTCTCAATTCTTCTTTTGATTGATGATCCTACCATACCATTATGACCAGAAATGAATATATTTTTAGACATTCTAATTATTTCTTATTAACGAAATATCTTCTAATATCATTTCTTTACATAAATCTTGGAAAGAAATTTTTGGAGTCCATTTTAGTTCTTTAAATGCTTTTGAAGGGTCTCCAAGCAAAGTCTCAACTTCTGATGGCCTAAAATAATTTTTATCTACTCTAATTATTGGAGTACCTATTTTTAAATGGTCTTGATAGTCATTATTAGATACTGATTTTATAACTCCAACTTCATCTAAGCCTGAGCCTTTGAAATCAAGCTCTAGTCCAACATGCTTACAACATTCATTAATAAATTCTTTTACAGAATATTGAACACCGGTTGCAATCACGAAGTCACAAGGAGTCTTCTGTTGAAGCATTAGCCATTGCATTTCAACAAAGTCTTTCGCATGACCCCAGTCTCTTTTTGCATATAAATTACCTAAATATATACATTCTTGTTTTCTTGCTAATATATTTGATAAGCCCATAGTAATCTTTCTAGTAACAAATGTTTCGCCTCTTCTTGGGGACTCATGATTGAAAAGAATTCCATTACAAGCGAATATGTCATAAGCTTTCCTATAGTTTACAGTTATATAATATGCATATAGTTTTGAAACTGCATATGGAGACATTGGGTTAAAGGGGGTATTTTCATTTTGTGGTGTTTCTAGAACCTCACCATACAATTCTGAAGTAGATGCCTGATAAAATTTGATTCTTTTAGTTTCACGTAAAGATTTTATTGCCTCAAGAATTCTTAAAGTTCCTAAAGCGTCAACATTAGAGGTGTATTCTGGGGATTCAAATGAAACAGCTACATGTGACTGTGCACCAAGATTATATATTTCATCAGGTAAAATTTCTGAAATTAATCTAAATATGTTCAGAGAGTCTGTTAAATCGCCATAATGAAGAAAAAACTTCGGATTTTTTATATCATTTCCTTCATAGATATGGTCTATCCTTTGGGTGTTAAAACTTGATGAACGTCTTTTGATACCATGAACTTCATAACCCTTATCGATAAGAAATTCAGCTAAATAGGATCCATCTTGGCCTGTTATCCCAGTAATTAGAGCAATTTTCTTGGCCATAATATTGGTTGTTAGTTAGTTAAATATATATCTCTAGTATAAACTTTTTCAGACACATCTTTAAGATATTTATCAATTCTATTGGTTACAATCAGATAAGAATCATTCTTAAATTTTGTTAATGACTTCTCAACCTTTATTGAATTAAATGATTTATTTTTTAGCGATGGATCATATATTATTATTTTCACACCCCTATATTTTAATATTTCAATTATTTTCAAAATAGCAGATGTTCTATGATTATCTGATTCTTTCTTCATAGAGATTTTATATATTCCAAGAGTACTATTTTTGCCAAGCTGTTTATAAATATCTTTTGCGATTATCTCTTTTCTACTTTCATTGGAATAATTAATATTCTTTATAAGTGGTGATTTTATATTTTTCAGTTCGGCTGATAATTGTTTTACATCTTTTGGGAGACAGTAGCCACCATATCCAAAAGATGGATTATTATAGCTATCGCCTATCCTTGGATCTGAGGATATTCCATCAATAATATTCTTAGTGAGAATTCTCTTTTTAATTGAATAGGTATCTAATTCATTAAAAAATGATACTCTCATTGCAAGATATGTATTTGCAAATAATTTTACAGACTCTGCTTCGGTGGATTTCATATACAGAATCTTAATGTCTCTTTTTTTAGCTGCGTTCTTTAATATATTTCCAAAATTGATTCCAATTTTTTTATAGGTTCCGATTACTATTCTCGATGGATAAAAATTATCATGCAAAGCCATCCCCTCTCTCAAGAACTCCGGAGAAAAAAATATATTTTCATTTGAGAACCTTTTAGAAATTTCTGATGTAAATCCAATAGGAATGGTTGATTTAATTACTATTACTGCATCTTTATTAGTTTTTATAATATTTTTAATAGTGAATTCTACTAATGATGTATCAAAAAAATTTGTTTTTTCATCATAATTTGTTGGTGTAGCAATTATATAAAAATCATAAATATTATTGAATGAGGATATGTTTTTTGCTTTTAAGTTTAATTTCTCTCTATCAAAGCTATATGTAATATCTTTATCAGAAATAGGTGATAATTTTTTGTTGATTTTATTTATTACTTCGTTGTTTATATCAAATAAATCAATAGTATTGTTTGATTTTCTTGATAATAAAACTGATAGTGATAGGCCAACATAGCCAGCACCGAACACAGCTATTTTCATACTTTATTTCTATTAAAGATGTAGTGATATATTAATGTTAAGAGAATTGAAATAAAAAAACCGATCATGGTAATGACAATACACACTATAGATCTCACTGGTTTAAATTTTAATTCAGGAACGATTGCCGGATCTAAAATTTTGAATCGATAATCTTCTCTCGAGTTTGCTATTGTTTTGAGCTGAAGCTTACTTCTTATCATTGAGGTAATAAGCTCACGAACCTCGATTGATGCCGCTTGTTGCAGCTCTACATATAAATATTCCAGAGATTTTTCTGCTTCGTCTAAATCGTCATTTTTAAGTTGGTCATTTAGGTCAATAATTAACCAATCAACGATTTGTTTAGCAACCACAGGCGAAGAATGAATATAAGAAATTTCAATTATATTTGTAATAGGGTCTTCCCTTACACCTAATAATTTTCTATAAACGTTATCATAAATGTATTGTTGCGTGGGTTGTGAGCCACCATCCCAAGTTTTAGTATCTGGGTTATATGAATCTGGCCAATTAAGAGTATTTGTCTTTTTTTCCCATTTTGAGGTTAAAAGAAGAGGAATTACATTTCTTTTATTATCAAAATCATTAAAAAACTTTCTAGATTTCAAAACTTGAAGAGCTATAGCTGTTTTGCTAGCGCCGCCTCCTCCGATATCAATACCAACTAAACTTGCCATTCCTCCCATTTTTGGGGTTGTTGAGGGTTCAGACTCTATGACTAAAACTGATGACTTGTATGTAACAGGCAATGTAAGAGCAATAACAACTGAACTGACTGCAAAGAACGAGGTAAGACCAATTATAAAATTTTTATATTTAAATAAATTCATCCCTACTTCTAAAATGTCGATTTCATCGTCAAGCTTAGTTGTATAATTATCATTCATTGAATCTTGAAGTTAATCTTTAACTCTTCCATATATGTCCTCAAACCTAATGATATCATCTTCTCCCAAGTAAGAGCCATACTGCACTTCTATAAATTCCAAAGGCTCTTTGGTAGGATTTTCAACTGTGTGAATTGTTTCAAGAGGAATATATACAGATTCATTTTCATTTAAAGTAATAGTCTCGTTTGCTCTAGTAACAATAGCGGTACCTGAAACAACAACCCAATGCTCTGATCTTTTGTGATGCATCTGCAAACTAAGTTTTGCACCAGGATTTACTGTAATTTTTTTTACTTGAAATGATTTGCCAACTTCTATCGAATCGTATTTCCCCCATGGCCTCACAACCTCTCTATTCTCATGCGCTTGGATTTTGCCTTGCTTTGCTATAGATTCAACAATATCTCTTATATCATTCTGTTTATTCAAGTTTGAAATCATTATTGCATCCTTGGTTGCAACTACAAGTGTATCTTCAATACCGGAAGTGGTAATAAAGACACCGTCTGTTTTTATTAAGGAATTTTTTGTGTCACTTAAATACGAATCTCCATCCACGTAATTACCATTACTATCTTTTGGTAATATTGTGAACAGGGAACTCCAACTCCCTACATCATTCCAACCAACATCCATCGGAATCATAGAGGCTTTATTAGTATTTTCCATAACTGCATAGTCAACTGATTCATCTTCACATTTAGAAAAAGTTTTTTCTGGAAATCTTATAAAATCAGAATCTATTTTAATATTTTGAGCAGATTCTTGGCATGATTTATACATGTTTGGTCTATTTTTAAGAAGCTCTTCTAAAAATACTTCTTTTTTAAAGAAAAATATTCCGCTGTTCCAATAATAATTTCCATCAGAAAGATATTTTTCAGCAACATCAATAGCTGGTTTTTCTTTGAATGATTTAATCTTAAAACCATTTAAATAACTATTCCCAGTCTCAATGTATCCATAATTGATATTTGGATGATTGGGTTTAACTCCAAAAGTTACTATTTTGTTATCTTCAACATGTTTTTTTGCATCATTAATTAATTCAATAAATCGTTCATTGTGTTCAATAAAGTGATCAGATGGCAGAACAAGGATTGAACTTTCATTATCACACATCATTGATACAGCAGTAATTGCTGGTGCAGTGTTCCTAGAAACAGGCTCTAAGACGATTTTTGAATTTGTTTTTTTAAGTTGATGAATTTGATCTGCAACAATAAATCTATGGTTTTCGTTACATATTATAAAAATGTTTTTAATTTTAAGATCAGACAATCTTATTAATGTTTCTTGAAGCATTGATTTATCATTCGTTAGATTCAGAAATTGTTTTGGGTAGGATGCTCTTGATATGGGCCAAAGCCTTTTACCTGAGCCTCCTGCCATTATTACAACTGATAAACTATTCATATTTTTTTTATATATATTAAGGAGAGTATAAGCGATCTAAATATTCTATAATTACCTCCAAACAAATCAGCAAATCTTGGATTGTCTTCTCTCAAAGAAGTAGATAAGTCTAATTCTTTGAATGTGAATTTATTTTTAATTGAAAAAAGTGCTAATTCTGTTCCTACAGAATTGTATGAGTCAAAGTGACCTAGTTTATTATATAAAGTCATTTTATATCCTTTCATTCCACATAATGGATCTTTAATACCATAAACAATTGAAGTAAATAAGCCGAATATTATTTCGCCAAATCTTTGTTTATTCTTTCTATTGCCACATATAAGATCATATCCATCGTCTAGGTATTTGAGATAACTTTGAATCATTTTTGAATCATGCTGACCATCAGCATCAAAAGTGATGGCTATTTCAGACCCAATTTCTTTTGCCTTTAAAAAACCTGAGCTAAGTGCATTGTCGTATCCAAGATTTGTATTATGTGTAACAACTTTAGCGCCATACTTACAAGCTATTTCTGAGGTTTCATCAATAGAGCCGTCATCTACAACAATTGGTGTCCCATATTTAGATACTTCCTTCACGACATTTTGAATGGTATGAGATTCATTGAAAGCAGGAATGATGATTGCTACTTTAAATATTCCCACCTAATGTGATCTCCTTTTGATATATCTTTAATGAGCTCTCTATTAATCAACTTATCGGTTTCATAAGGAGGTATAGCGTCAGCGGGACATGGCCTCAAAGCCTTAATCATATCCTTTGAAATTAATTCTCCAGAAAGAATATCTCTTGATGCACAAATTGATCTTCTTTGAACAATTATTGATGCTTCTTCATTTTCTTCAATTTTTTTGATAGAGTCGCCAAGTGAATACTCAAGCTCTCTAGAACTATCAACCATTTCTTTCCATGTTTCACCATTCATAGAAAAACCATGATCAGGTCCCTCTCTATCATTTCTATCTGTAAGATGCTTTTCTATAACTCTAGCACCCAATGTTATAGCTCCAAGAACAGTTGAGTGGCCAGGGGTATGATCACTCAAACCCATGACAACATTTGGAAACATTTGTTTAAATGTTTTGATAACATTTAAATTGATGAATTTAAAGTTCTCAAGACTTCCTGTGTAATTTGTATTGCATTGCATAAGGCATAGATTTTTATTAATGCTTAATATTTTATTAACTGCTCTTTCTACATCTTCAATCTTTGAGGCTCCTGAAGCCAATATAACAGGTTTATTTTTCTTAGATATGTTTTCAATAATTTCAATCCAAGTTATGTCTCCTGACCCAATTTTATGTGCGTCAACATATGGATCAATATGCTCCAATAGTTCATTTGAATATGGGCTCGTAAAGAATGCAATATTAGCCTTTTTGCAAGTTTCATGAAGTTCAGTTGTCCACTCAAGATTTATGCTTGCAGCCTTATATACGTCATAAACACTCTTTTTCCATTTTTTCTGATGAGAGTTTTCATTACCTAAGTTTTTAAAACCATAATCACTTACAATTGTGTCGGCCTTAAAGTGTTGAAATTTTGCTGCATCAGCTCCCTTCTCAGCTGCTAAATATATTAAATCTTTTGCTCGAGACAACTCACCATCATGATTGGCAGCAATATCAGCAATAAAATATGTTGGATTATCCAAGCCAATCTTTTTACCTTCAATTGAAAAAGAAGGATTGTCAGTATTTTTCATCATAAACTCCTCACGATATGATCACATTTTATACATAATCTTTCACTAAGTCTTTTACTTGAGAGTCAAAAGATGGAAGTTTAGTATTGAATCTACTTTCAAAAGCACCGCAATCCATTCTCATGTCACTGGGTCTTGGTGCTATTAATTTGGAAAATTTAAAAATCTTTATCCTTTTCATCAAACTTAGATCAAGATCTAAAATTTTTGCCAATTTAAATGCAAAGTCTGCTTTTGAAACTCCACCAGATGAGCCCACATTAAATACACCTGATATCTCTTTATTTAAACATGTATCAATAATGTTACATAAAGTATCAATGTAAAGAGGATTAAAGAAAACGTCTTCAAAAACTTCAATTCTTTCTTCTTTTCTTAAAGAGTACACAATGAAATCACTTAAACTTTGTCTGTTTGGGTTACTGCTCTTGCCAATAAAATTGGTCCTCAGGACAGTTGAAGGAACGTTTAATGCAATATTTTCAGAAAAATATTTTGTTAGAGAATATATATTTAAAGGTCTTGCATCTTTTTCAAAATGAGGACCATTTCCTTGATAGACTTGATCTGAAGAAATATGAACCAAAAAAGGTATTTTTTCTTTATTAACACTCTCTATTGCTTTCACAACATCTTCAAGAAAATATATATTAGGCTCTAGTGCATAATTTAAATCTGTTTCACATAAATCTACATCAGTTGCTGCTACAAGATTTATAATTGCATCAACATTATTATCATCTATTATATCTTTAAGTTCTGAGTGATTATTGAACTTTATTTCTGAGTCATGGCTCCTGCCATGTTTAAGAACATTAGTACCATTTTTTTCAAAATTATATACAAGTCTTGAGCCTAAAAAACCATAAGCTCCAAGAATTAATACATTTTTTTTATCTTTCAATTCAAGCCCTTGTGCTAGATAAATCCTTTTTAGTAAGAAATCCGTAAATCATTCCGTAGAGTCTTGCAAATCCAAATATTACAAAAAAGGGAACTAATGAAATATCTTTAAAAATAACTTGTGATGGATGAATAATTGGCATTCTAATAACAACATGAAAAAGATGCCTAAATCTAGTTTCTTTGTAAAGCTTTATATATTCGGAATCGCCATTACCATACCAAAAACCCTTCTTTACAGTATCCTGAAAACTACTTCTAACTATTTCAACAGCATTTTCCGGCATTGAACGCAATCTATAACCTGCCTCAATTAAGCGATCACAAAATACAGTATCATCACATGATCCTTCAAGATCTCTATTAAAGCCAACTTCTTTTCCATATTTCGCATGAAAGACACAAGGCGTGCCAATAACTTTCACAAAGCTTCCATTCCCTGCAACCATCTTATGTCTTAATCCAAATCCTCTTTCCCAGTAATTAGAATTTTTCTGGGTGATCTTTGAAAAAACTAATCCTCCTAGCAAATCATCATCAATAAAATAACTATCAATCCTGTCCTCAAGATCATAATCATATTCGATTAATCTTTGATCCGCGTCTACAAAAACTACATAATCTGATTTAGATTCATCTATTGCATAACCCCTTCGAAATGATAATGAGGAATTTGGAAATGATAAGAAATTTACATTATTTTTTTTACATAATTCTTCAGTTCCATCCGAAGACCCACCATCGAGTACACTTATATTTTGTATACCAAGAAATTTGATTGACTTAATACAATCATCTATATTTTTTTCTTCATTCAAAGTTAAGATAAAGTATTCAAATTTAAAAATTTTGTCAGACATTATTTTTTAACTCCTTTGTGTATTCATTGATCTGAGTCAAGCTGAAATCTTTCATATTTAAATTTGATAATAAGGCAAAATTCCAATCAAGTGTTTTAACAACAGCTTCATTTGCATTCCAGACTGGTGCCCAATGAAGTTTAGATTTTGCTTTACTGCAATTTAATTTAAGTAATTTTGCTTCATGTTTTTCCTTTGAGTTACCGATTTGCCAACTGATTTCATTTGGCCAGTTCTTTTGTATTAATTTAACAATATCTATAACAGAAATATTATCTGAGTCATCTGGACCAAAGTTCCATCCAGATGAAAATTTTGAACCTCCTTCATAAAGGCTTTGTGCCAAGATCATATAACCATTTAGTGGCTCAAGGACGTGCTGCCATGGTCTTACAGCATTAGGGCTTCTAATAAATAATTCTTCATTATTGTTAAATGATCTAATTGCATCTGGTAAAAGCCTATCCATAGACCAATCACCCCCACCAATTACATTACCAGCTCTTGCTGAGGCAATTGCATTTTTATTATCTATATTTGACTCACTTGAAAAAAATGAATTTCTGTATGAGGATATAATTAATTCGGAGCAACCTTTGCTTGCGCTATATGGGTCATATCCACCCATCGGTTCATCTTCAGAATAACTTTTTAATCTCTCTTTGTTTTCATAACATTTATCGGAAGTGACCATAACAGATGCTTTTAAAGAATCACATATTTTGAAAGATTCAAGAACGTTTGCTGTTCCCATTACATTGGTTCCTATTGTTTCAATTGGAAAATCATAGGAGTGCCTTACTAATGGCTGAGCCGCCATATGAAAGACAATATCTGGATCAACACTACAAATATTATTTTTAAGCTTATCTAAATCTCTGATATCACCTATTGTTGATAGCTCAATCATATCCTCTATTTTTAAAGTATCGAAAAGACTTTTTTCGGTATTAGGTTCAAGAGAATAACCATATACCTTTGCTCCCAAAGACGACAACCATAATGAAAGCCAAGATCCTTTAAAGCCAGTATGACCGGTAATAAAAACTTTTTTGTTATTCCAGAATAAGGGCATCTAATTTATAAGATTACCAAGTCTTCCATGGAGCGGAATCTTTCATCCACATATCTTCAAGAATTGTTTTATCTCTAAGAGTATCCATTGGTCTCCAAAACCCATCATGAATAAAACAATTTAATTCTTTCATCTCCGCAAGTTTTTCAAGTGGATCTTTCTCCCATATAGTTGCATCAGATTCTATAAAATCAATAACAGATGGTTTTAAAACAAAAAAACCGCCATTTATCCAACCCCCATCTCCTTGAGGTTTTTCAATAAATGACTCAACTTTATTATTTTTATTGATAACCAACGATCCGAATCTTCCAGGAGGTTGAACAGCAGTTATAGTGGCCAAATTCTCATGATTTTTATGAAAATTTACTAATGCTTTGATGTCTATAGATGAAAGTCCATCACCATAAGTCATACAAAAGTCATCATCTAAATAATCTTTGACTTTTTTAAGTCTCCCACCTGTTTGTGTAGTTTCTCCGGTATCAACAAGAGTTATTTTCCATGGCTCAGCTCTTTTGTGATGTACTTCAACTTCATTAGAATTTAAATCAACTGTGATGTCAGACATATGCATAAAATAATTTGAAAAGTATTCTTTTATTAAATAGCCCTTATAGCCGCAACATATAACAAAATCGTTTATTCCATGTGAAGAATATATCTTCATTATGTGCCATAGGATAGGTTTTCCACCTACCTCGATCATCGGTTTTGGTTTAATTGAGCTTTCTTCAGAAATGCGTGTTCCAAGCCCGCCTGCTAATATAACTGCTTTCATAATGTTATTTTATCAGAATATTGTTTAATTTAACCTTTTAAAGCCACTATGAGCCTCAGGTCCATCTAGTAAATTTTTATTTTTATATCCCTGTTCACATTTGTTAATTAATGCAAAAACATCATTTAGATCATAAATATATTTCTCTAGAATTTCATCTGTATGGGCTATAGAGGCATAAAAAGAATTACTAGCAAGATAACCTTTTTTCAGCATTTCTTGTGTTATTAGTGTTTTGTAGAAGTTGCTAGTATTTTGTTTTCCATCGATTGTAAAACTTGCGAGAGGGTCTATTCCAGAATGTATTATATTTAAGTCATTTTCACTTGCAACTTTATCCCAACCTTTTTTAACTTTTTTGCCAATTTCAGTTACAACACTCCATGATTTGTGTTCTTCCATAATTTGAAGAGTCTTCAAAGCCGCTGAAGGCCCAATCCTTTCTGTCCAAAAAGTAGAACTTATGAAAGATGATTGTGCTTCAGACATGACTTCTTCTTTTCCAACCACTGCAGTAATAGCATATCCATTCCCTAATGTTTTTCCATACATTGCCATATCGGGTTCAACATTAAATTTTTTGTGAAGGCCTCCATAAGTTTCTCTAAAGCCAGATGTGCATTCGTCAAATATTAAAACAATTCCTTTTTCATTTGAGAGATCTCTGACCTTCTGCAAAAAATTGTCTTTGGGTGGATGATTCCTCATGACCTCCATTTTGATCACTCCAATATCTTTTTCCTCAACAAGTTCGTTTAGCTGGGAGAAATTATTATAGTTAAATGTAAACACTGAATCTTTTAGAGATGATGGAACTCCATTTGGCTCAAGACCTGGAAGAAGATGCTCATTTAAACTATTTGTATCTTTGCCTAAATTTGCAGAAAGATACCAATCATGCCAGCCATGATATCCGCAAACAGCAACATTATCCTTACCGCAGGCTGCTCTAGCTATTCTTATTGCTATTGCATTTGCTTCTCCACCTGATCTAGCAAACTTAACCATGTCTGACCAAGGATTAATTTCAATAAGTTTTTCTGCGAGATAAACTTCTTCAGCACAATTAAGAGTCGACATATTGCCATTTTTTACTGTCTCAAGCACAGCATTATCAACATCTGTGTTCCCATATCCAAGTATGTTAGTTCCTATCCCCATGATAGAAACATCTGTATAGCTATTTCCATCTAAATCCCAAACTTGGCAACCTTTTGCTTTGCTAAAATATGATGGCCACATTTCTGGAAGAAACATTTCCGGTCTTTTCGAAAAAAGCATTGTACCTCCAGGTATTATCTTCTTTGCTCTTTTGTATAGTTTTGGTCCTTTGTTCATTAATGCTCCTTCATTTCTCATTATGTGTGTATTTTTCAAAAATATTTCTGGATTATCTTTGCTAAATAATAAGATATCTTCCCATTTAAATAAAATATCAGGATAAAAATTTTTAAATACTGACATAACAACATCCATATCCTCTTTTTCATCAACGGTCCATCTCATTGATGATAAATTTTCAGAATATTTATAATTTTTTTTTGTTAGCAACTCGTTTTCTTTGATGTAAGGTGTTACATGTTCTTTTTCAAATTCTGTTTTAGCATTCTTCCAGGCCATCTCAAGTGAATTATATGAAAAAACCTCAATATCCAGTCCATCTGGAAATGTTGGATCCAAAGTATTGCTAAGATAATCAACCTTAGAAGAAATATATTCGATAATTAGAGTATCAATTAGTCTGTAATCTAGCAGTGGACAATCTGCTGTAAGTCTAATTATGGTATCAGCATTAAACTCCTTTGCAGATTTATAATATCGATCTAAAACATTATCTTCAGAACCTCGAAAAGTCTTATAACCGAGATTTTCAAGGAGTTTAACTAAGTGATCATCTTCTTTATTTTTTGTTGTAGCAATCAAAATATCATCTATTTTTTTAGATTTTTTAATTCTATTTAGCAAGATTTCAATCATAGGCTTGCCATTTATCATTTGCATAACTTTATTTGGAAGCCTAGTTGAAGCAGTTCTTGCTTGTAATATAGCTAAAGTCTTCATAATTTTTTTTTGTTTATACCCATCTACTAGGATTTATTAAATCTTCGTCACTCAAACAAAAATCGTCAAAATTTAGGTTTAATCTATTTTGATTTGAGAAATCTAGTATCTGCTTAAGTTGTTGCTGTGATTCAACTCCAATTAAAATTTTATCAATATTTGAAAATTTATTAACATGATATATGCAAGCCTCTAAAGCTGATATATTGTTTTCTATTAAAAAATTATCCCATGTTTTCCAAATATGATTCCATTTATGAAAAAATTTAGGTCTATCTGAGCTTTTCATCAGAAGTAATCCTTGTAAAAAAATAGACCTTGCATGAACCTCTATACCCAAGCTATTTAATTTATTTGCCCAACCTGAATCAATAATTCTTCTATCAAAAATATTTACAGGAGCTTGGACTATATCAACCTCTATTAAATCTATGTATTCTTTTAAAGATGTTGAATCATAAATCGAAATACCAATATTATTTATAACTCCTTCATTTTTTAATTTCATTAACAATGAGATGAGATCCTTTCCATAGAGATTATTTTTTAAATCTTTGGGTTCATGCACTAATAGAGTGTCGATATTCGTTCTTTTTAAACTTTCTAATGATTTAAGAATTTTTTTATCAAACCAACTTGATATATTTGAGAGATTATCTGGAAATTTTGGGATTTTAGTAATGATTTTCCAGGATTTATCACAAATTTTTCCTAATAATTCCTCACTCGAGCCATAATTCATAGCTGTATCAATAGTTTGAATATTATTTCTTTCAGCAAAGTTTATTATCTTTTTTGCCTCAACTGATCTAACTTTACCTAACTTATTTGATACTCCATAACTCATGCCCATTTGAGCGGAGCCAAGGATAAATTTATTCATTTAGATTGAGTTTAAATTTTTCCAATTTTTTCTGAGTTTTTGGAAATCCATTTTTGAAGATCTTCTATTGTCATATAATCTTTATTATTTTCACTTGAATATACAAACCCTTCATCAACAATTTTACCATCTTTTATTCTATTCAAATCCGATCCCCATTCGTTAATTGAGGGAAGAATTTTATAGTAATCATTGTATTCATAAGTAAGATATGAATCTTCAATTCCTATCATTTGTTCGTGTAACTTCTCACCGGGCCTGATTCCAATAATCTCTACCTCAGAATTCGGTGCAACTGCCTTAGCAATATCTAAAATACCCATTGATGGAATTTTTTTTACGTAAATTTCTCCGCCCAACATATCTTCAAATGCATGCCATATTAATCCAACACCGTCTTCCAAAGAAATCATAAACCTTGTCATTCTCTCATCAGTAATTGGAATTGATGCATTTTCCTTTAATGAGCTAAAAAAAGGAATAACTGAACCTCTAGAACCCATAACATTTCCATATCTAACAACACTGAATTTTGTTTTATGAGTTCCTGAATATGAATTAGCAGCTACAAAAAGTTTATCTGAAGCAAGCTTTGTGGCACCGTATAGATTAATTGGACTGCTAGCTTTATCTGTCGAAAGTGCCACAACCCCTGAAACACCCCTATCAATACTTGCATCAATTAGATGCATTGCCCCCATTATATTAGTTTTAATACACTCGAATGGATTATATTCTGCAGTTGGAACAATTTTTGTTGCAGCTGCGTGAACCACATAGTCTATGCCATCAAGAGCTCTATATAGCCTTTCTCTGTCTCTAATATCTCCTATAAAGAATCTTACTCTTTCTTCATTAACAAATTTCTTTTGCATTTCCCATTGTTTCATTTCATCCCTTGAATAGATTACGATTTTCTTAGGATTAAATTTTTCAAGCGTCATTGGGACAAATGCATTACCAAGAGATCCAGTTCCTCCAGTAATTAAAATAGACTTATCATCAAACATTTTTATTCACCTCAAAATTAAATAATGGTACCCAGGGCCGGACTTGAACCGGCATGCAGTTGCCTGCGAGGGATTTTAAGTCCCTTGTGTCTACCAATTCCACCACCTGGGCTT
>MDTB01054146.1_pt1 | contig 43118 bp, 36 predicted proteins | sample 811161 | NCBI WGS metagenome assembly MDTB01 (sample SAMN05326650, study PRJNA326480) | marine metagenome | isolation source: seawater | place: Mediterranean Sea | collected 2009 | reverse complement strand
GAGTACCGTAAGCGGAACCCTGGGAGTCACATCAACCGGAGCGGTTACCGACAGTGGAACTTTGGCGATCACCGGAGGGACCACGATTAGTGCGAGCGGACAGGACATTACCTTGGATGAAGCCGCTTCCACCTTTGGAACTTTAGTTCTTACTGGCGCGAATGTCGCGGTCATAGAGAATGCGGCAACGGACTTAGGTGCGAGCACAGTTAGCGGAACCTTGGGAATCACATCCGGTGGTGCGATCACGGACAGCGGAACCTTGGTAATAACCGGAGCATCCACCTTTACGAACACGGCAGGAACGAATCATGCGATCACATTGGACGATTCTAGTAATGTCTTTTCGGGAACGGTTGCTTTCTCAACGGACTCGGGTAGTGCTGTGACGCTAGTGGACACAACTTCAGTTGACCTACAAGCACTCAATGCGGGAAGTTTGAATGTTAACGTTGGAGGAGCTGTTACCGACAGTGGAACCTTGGCGATCACCGGAGCGACCACCATCAATGCAAGCGGACAAAACATTACTTTAGACGAAGCCGCCTCAACCTTTGGAACCCTAGCCCTGACCGGAGCCAACGTTACGGTGACCGAGAATGCCGCAACGGACTTGGGAGCGAGCACTGTGAGTGGAACCCTAGGAATTACATCCGGGGGTGCGATCACGGACAGCGGAACCTTGGCCATCACCGGAGCAGCAACCTTTACAAACACGGCAGGAACGAATGATGCGATCACATTGGACGATTCAAGTAATACCTTTTCGGGAACGGTTGCTTTTGCAACGGACTCGGGTAGTGCGGTTACAGTTGTAGACACCACTGATTTAGATCTGCAGGCAATGACTGTAGGAAGTTTGAGCGTGACAGCAGGTGGAGCGGTTACGGATAGCGGAACTTTGGGAATTAGCGGTGCGACCACGATTAATGCTGGAACTGCAGATATTACCTTGGACGAATCCGCCTCAACCTTTGGAACTCTTGCCTTAACCGGAGCAAATGTTGCGGTAACCGAAAATGCTGCGACTGACTTAGGAGCGAGTACGGTTAGCGGAACCTTTGGACTCACATCAACCGGAGCGGTTACGGATAGCGGGACTTTGGCAATAACTGGAGCGACTACAATTAGTGCGAGCGGGCAGAACATTACCTTAGATGCAGGTTCTTCGACCTTTGGGACTTTGACATTGACTGGAGCAAATATAGCAGTCACTGAAAGTGCTGCGACCGACTTAGGTATGACTACGGCTAGCGGAACCTTATCAATCACCTCAAGCGGAGCGATTACTGACAGCGGAACTTTGGCAGTTACTGGAGCTTCAAACTTTACAAACTCAGCAGGAGCGAATGATGCAATTACTTTGGATGATGCTGGCAATACCTTCAATGGTACGATCGCATTTTCAACCGATTCTGGCAGTGATGTGACTGTAGTAGATACTACAGGAATAGATTTGCAGACATTAACTGCGGGAACCTTAAGCGTCACTTCAGGTGGGGTTGTATCCGACAGTGGAAGTTTGGCAATCAGTGGAGCGACCAAAATCAGTGCGGTTGGTAACGACATCACCTTAGATAATGAAACCTCTAGTTTTGGAGATTTTACGATAGAAGGAAAAGATGTCTATATTATTGAACAAGGCTCATTAACTGCTAGCAGCATTGTGGCAGAGACAATCCAGATTCGTTCGACGACTGGTATAAATGTAGAATCAACTGGTGATAACTTGAAGTTAGCAGCACAATCTGTTGATGGAGATATATCAGTGATCAATAACGGTGGCTTGATCATTGATGAACTGAGCAATTTACAAGGAATTCAATTAACCGATTCCTCTGCTAAAGGTAATATTTCTTTGATCGCTAAAAGTCCTTTGACAATTAACGCAACTGTAGATGCTAAATCTGGGGATGTAATTCTCGCAGCAACCGGAAGCAATCTTACCGATGATGTTACAATCAATAAGGATATTACTGGTGGAAGCGTTATGATTTACGCTGGTGATAGTATTTCAATGACTGGTGATGCAGTAATAAACAGTTCATCAGTAGAGTTAAATGTTGGAACCAATTTAAACCCAAGTACTGGTTCTACTTCGATAGGCACATCCACTGCCGGATTAAGCTTTGAAAGCTTTACTGGTTTAAGTCAGATCAAGTTACCTTCCTTAGGCGTTTTGGCTGGAAGTGGAAGAATAACCGAATTCTCATCTAGTGGTATTATCTACATGGATGATTATTTAAATGCTTTAAATCCAATACTTGAGCAATCGGTTGATATTAAAGAAGTTAATAACCTGGGTTCAGTGGAAACAATTATTTACAGTTTAGATGGTGAAGGTAATTCAGGATCAATAGAAATTGAAGAAAAGAAGTAACAATTTATCCAAGAACAGTTTTTCCGTTATCGCAGGAATTTAAAGATTCAAGGCGGTCAACTGCATGTTTAGCCCAAGAATTTGGCTTTTCATGTGTCTTTGCAGAGTCGCCGAAACATGACCGAAGCATATCTGTATCTATTATTCCTGGATTAAAAGCTACAGTGGTAAGTCCAACCGGCAATTCCTGAGCGAGAGAACGTGTGAGTCCTTCTACACCCCATTTGCTGGCACAATAAGGACCAACTTCCGGTGCTGAAGATTGTCCCCAGTAGGAACTAAAATTTACAATCACTCCTCTACCAACCTTTTCCATCAGCGGAACAAATGATCGAATCATATTGTGAATACCGCCTAGATTTACTGCAAGTACAGCGGTGAACTCTTCAGGTGATATTTGACTTAGGGGAGCGTTCTTATTTATCAAACCTGCATTATTAATCAATAAATCAGGTACTCCAAGATGTTCTCTAACTAATTGAGCAAAGATGTCGACTTGTTTGGGTTTGGTGATGTCAAATGTGTGAAGAAAAGGTGAACCAATCATTTCCCGCTTAAGTTTTTTTAAGGCATCCGTATCCCTGGCACCTCCAGCTACATTCCATCCACGGGATTGAAATTCTTTTGCCATGGCTCTACCTAGTCCCCTTGAGCAACCGCTAATGCATACCAGTTTGCTCATTTAGTAGGTTAAAGCTTTAAGGTTCAAATTTAATCAGAAATTTTAGGTTCTTCGTAACCAACACTTCCTGGACCCTTGTGATGAGGTGGTTGCCGTGAGAGATTCCAATGAGCTAGCAGCCATATTGAACCGAATAAAAAGGCTAGAGCAATAATTATAATAAGCTCCAATTTGCTTTTTTTTGGTTTATTCATGGTATTGAAATGAATGTAAAAGTGGTGGGAGATGGCAGATTCGAACTGCCGACCTCATGCGTGTCATGCATGCGCTCTAACCAACTGAGCTAATCCCCCTTATTTAAGAAATAATACAATCTATTGACACTCCATCTTCTGTCAACTTCTTGATTTTAAGAAAAAGAAACTGCTCTTTACGATTAACAACAAAGGGGGTATGATTCATTTGACTATGAAAAAAGCACTTGTAACTGGTATTACTGGTCAAGATGGGTCTTATCTTGCAGAATTACTTTTGGATAAAGGATATGAAGTCCACGGCATTGTTCGAAGAGCTTCTACTTTTAATACTGATCGATTGGATCATCTTTATAAAGACCCGTTGGTCGATGATACCAACTTATATCTTCATTATGGTGACCTCGCAGACGCGGTACAATTGGTAAAACTCCTGTATCAATTACAACCAGATGAGATTTATAATTTGGGTGCTCAAAGCCATGTTCGGGTTTCATTTGATATTCCTGAATACACAGGGGATGTCTCTGGATTGGGTGCCGTTCGTATTCTTGAAGCCATTCGGGAAGCAGGTTTAGTTGGTAAAGTGAGATATTATCAAGCTTCTTCTTCCGAGATGTATGGAAAGGTGCAGGAAGTTCCACAGGTTGAAACTACACCGTTTTGGCCTCGTTCACCATACGCATGCGCAAAGGTTTATGCTCATTGGTTGACCGTTAATTACAGGGAGTCCTACAATATGCACGCAAGCAGTGGAATTTTGTTCAATCACGAATCACCCAGAAGAGGTGAAACTTTTGTAACCAGAAAAATTACTCGTGCAGCCACCCGTATCAAGCTTGGATTACAGAAGAAATTAATCTTAGGCAATTTGGATTCCAAGAGGGATTGGGGATATGCCAAGGAATATGTTGAGGCGATGTGGTTGATGCTCCAGCAGGATAGACCAGATGATTATGTGATTGCGACAAATGAAACACACACAGTCAGGGAGTTTTTAGAGGAAACTTTTGCTTGTCTAGACCTGGATTGGAATGAGTTTGTCGGGTTTGATAAAAAATATGAAAGACCGGCTGAAGTAGAGTTACTAATTGGGAATCCCGCAAAAGCTAAACAACAACTTGGGTGGGAGCCCAAAACCACATTTAAGAATTTGGTATCCTTAATGGTAGAAGAAGATATGAAGCTTGCTCAGCGAGAATTTGCGTTGGCCAAAGCTAATCTTTCCTGATGACCAAAGTTTTTATAACCGGCCATCGTGGAATGGTTGGCTCTGCCTTGGTAAGGGCTTTAAAAAAAGATCGTTCTGAGTTTAATTTAATTGTGAGGGGTAGAGAACAGTTGGATTTACTTGATCAGTCAAGGGTTGAGGAGTTTTTCTATTCTGAAAAACCAGATGTTGTAATTAACGCCGCTGCCCGAGTAGGAGGAATTTATGCAAATTCCACTTATCCTGCTGAATTTATTCATCAAAATCTGGTGCTTAACGCAAACTTGATTAACTCTGCATGGAAGAATGGCGTGTCTAGGTTTTTGAATCTGGGAAGTTCTTGTATTTATCCATGTGAATCGAAACAACCGATCAGGGAGGAATATCTTCTAACAGGTCCCCTTGAAAAGACTAATGAGGCCTATGCCTTAGCTAAAATTGCCGGACTTGAGATGTGCAGGCATTACAGGGAGCAATACGGTGTTCTTTTTCACAGTGCTATGCCAACAAATCTTTACGGCCCGGGTGATAATTATCACCCTCAAAACTCTCATGTCTTACCAGCACTTATTCGAAGGTTCCATGAGGCACAAGAAAGTAAATTGCAGGAAGTCACAATCTGGGGAACAGGCAATCCTAGACGTGAGCTGATGCATGTTGATGACTTGGCTTCTGGAGTGTTATTTTTATTAGAATTAGAAAACCCTCCAGATTGGGTGAATCTTGGAACTGGAAAAGATCATTCTATACAAGAGATTTCAGAACTAGTAAAAGAAGAGGTTGGGTTTGATGGAATGATATCAAACGATCTAAGCAAACCTGATGGGATGCCACAAAAAAAATTGGATATTTCCTTAGCTGAATCCTTAGGTTGGTCTGCCAAGATACCATTGATTGAAGGCTTAAGAAGTGCCTACAAAGACTTTCTTGACTCTTTGGAGAATAATTCGGCTAGATTATAAGAAGAGGTAAAACTTTATTCGAATTGTTTTCTAAAATTGCGGTATTCGTGAGAAAGATCTCTTAATTGATAACGAAGAGCTTCTACTTCCTCTTTCAAATCTTTAAATTCTCCTAAGATTTCTTCAACTTTATCAAGTCTTTGGTCTGGTGCTGGAACATATACAGATGATCCATCATTCAGGTTTTCCAAAGCTGGAGGTGGTCCGAACTTATGAAACCACCTTCTTTCTTTCTGACCAGGTCGGGGATCCATTTGGCCAACCAAAGAAGGAGTTCTTTCCATCATGTCCTGTAAAGTTTCTTCAACATCTTCAAGACCGTCAAATTCAAACATTCTTGATGCTCTGCTATTTAATTCTCCGGATGTTTGAGGACCACGATTAAGTAACTCTGCAATAAGTGAACGCTCTGCTTTGATTAAATCCAATTCTTTTTCAGCATTATGCTGAAACTTGGGCACCCGTGACCCTACTAAATCGACTCGGTAAACCAATCTTTTAATTCTTAGATCTTCAATGGTTTTAGAGATCTGGTCATCTTCCAGACTTGATTTTGGTAAGCGATTATTCTTTTGATTACACGCGGACACAAGAGAGTTCAGCGTAAGAGGATAATATTCAGGAGTCGTTAGTTCCTTTTCAATTAATGAACCAAGTACTCTTGTTTCTTCAAAACTGAGGGTTACTAACTCCTCCGTTTCAAGAGATTCGCTCCTCGGTGGAACATTTGTTTTTTGATCTTGGTCTTCCATGGGTAAGGATAAACTTAGGAAACCAATCCTTTAAAAAAATAGGAGCTTAATCGCTGACTACGTTAACAAGGCGGTGGAGTTTATCAAACTGTACTTTTCCCGGAGAAAGAGCGAAAAGTGTAAAATCTCTGCCGCATCCTACATTTGTTCCTGGATGATATTTTGTACCGCGTTGGCGAAGAATAATGTTACCAGCCAGTACTTCTTCTCCACCAAATTTTTTTACACCCAGCCTTTTACTATTACTGTCGCGACCGTTTTTAGAAGTTCCTTGTCCTTTTTTATGAGCCATGTGAAATTATAGTTAGGAGTTTTATTTTAAATCAATGGATTCAATTTCCACTACTGATAAATGTTGGCGATGACCTCTTCTGCGTTTGTAGCCTTGCCTGCGCTTCTTTTTAAAAACAATAATTTTCTTATCTTTTTTATTTTCCAAAATTTTAGCAGTCACCGATGCCCCCTCAATTGTTGGAGCACCAAAAGTAGCCTTACCTTCATCGACGACCATAAGTACTTGATCGATCTTTACTTGATCACCTTCATTAGTGTCAGGAAAACGGTTAAGGGAGAGTTTGTCTCCTTTTTGAACCGTAAACTGACTTCCTTGTGTTTTTATGGTAGCTTTCATGGGTAGAAAAGCTAATAAACAAAACAATTTTCAGGGAAATTTGCAAGCGCCATCTTGTAATTTTACGACAATTGATTCACTCCAACTTATCTAGTTTAAAACATCCATGAATAAAGTGTCCTCAGGAATTGTAAGAGACTATTTTTCAAGACCTAAAGTTTTAGACCATTATGAAGATGCAGCTAATAGGGTGGGATTATGGAATTCGGAGAAAATTGTTTTTACTAAGACTTTTCCGGCTAAGAACTTGAAAATTTTAGAACTTGGATGCGGGGCAGGTCGTATTGCTTTTGGTCTCAATAAACTTGGGTATTCCAACCTTCTTGCAACAGATTTTTCCAGGGAAATGATCAAACGGGCTATTCGAATGAGAAAATCTTCACAAAAAGAAATTATTTTTTCAGTCGAGGATGCCTTGTCACTGAGTTTCCCAGAAGCTTCCTTTGATGGTATCATCTTTGGATTCAATGGATTGATGCAGATTCCTGGGCGAGAAAAAAGAAAGCAGGTTATGAAGGAAGCATACCGGGTTTTAAGAAAAAATGGATATTTCGTTTTTACTACTCATGATCGTACGATGCAAAAGTGGAAAAAATTTTGGATATCGGAAAAAAAGAGATGGAAAAAAGGAGAGCAAAACCAGGAACTTTTGGAATTTGGTGATCGTTTTGAAGAGACGGATAAAGGAATGCTTTACATTCATGTCCCAGAAGTTGCTGATGTCCGGTTGGATTTGAGCAACACGGGTTTTTCTGTTGAGCGTGATCTTCTTAAATCCAAGATCTGTGAAGAGTCGAAATTAGTGCATAAATATTCAGATGACTGCAGGTTTTGGATAGCCCGCAGGAAGTAATTCAAGCCTTCAGGCATTCTTCATAAAGATGCATTGTCGCGACACGAGTTGCCGGACCTGTCATCTGCACATTATAACTGTCGTCAATAACAAGGTTAATTTCACCTCCTGGCATTTCAACAGTAATTTCCTGATCACAAGCACCCATTTTTCGGGCGACCGCACCAGCTGCTGAGCTACTACTGCCTGAGGCAAGAGTGTATCCTGCACCACGCTCCCAAATTTCAATTCTTATTCTATTTCGATCAATTATCTTAAGGAGTTGGACATTGGTACGATTTGGGAAAATTGGATGATTTTCCAACTCAGGTCCAAGTTGAAGTGCGAGAGATTCAGAAATTTCAGGAAGAGGAACCACGCAGTGAGGATTACCTATCGTTGCAGCATAAAACTGATAGGTTTGTCCGCCAACGGAGATATTTTCTTGAATTACTTCGCGCGGATGGCCCTCTACTGAAACAGGAACCAGATCACTATGAAAGCTGACTTGACCCATTTCTACGGCGATTGAATTCAGTTTGGAGGAAACTTCACAAGTTACCACACCTCCTAAGGTGTCTACAGTAAAAGGGATAGTGTTTACAATTTCACAGTCGTGTAGATATCTTGCAAAAATTCGTAAACCGTTTCCACTTTTTTCAGCCTCACTTCCATCTGGATTGAGAATCCTAAGTCCAAAATCTGCTATATCTGATCTAAGAGGCCCCATTAATATACCGTCGGAACCAAGACCAAAGTTTCTGTGGCAAATACGAATTATTTCATCATTGGTAAAAGTTTTTTCTTCACCCTGAGGATCGAACACAAGGTAATCGTTTCCTAATGCATGGTATTTTTCAAATTTCATAAAATAAATAATTGTGGATTAAATTCTTTTTGCCCGTTGAACGACCCAGTCGATAATTTTTTGATTATCTGCCTTGGCTCGTCGAATAAGTGCTAGAAATTCGGAAGGATGTATTCTGTTTTGATGAAAGAAATTCCGGTCTCCCCCGCAACAAAACATGGTTTCCCGTGGTAGTTCTCCTTTTAGTTTTGCCCTGGCTTTAGGAATAATCCTTGGCAACCAACGGATCCCACCGATCTCTGCATCTTTAGCTGGCAGAGTACCGGTATCCAAAATATTTGTAGATGGAACTTTGTTTTGTACTTCCCAAAAGTAGTCCCTTCTCTGATCGTGGATGAGGACAAATGTGGCCAGATCAGGTTCACCTTCACAAATCCAATCCTCAGCGAAGTCGAACACATCGATCTTTTTCATCCCCATATCGGTAAGGAATGGAAGATCCTCATCAATGGGAAAGCTATCGACCTTGCAGTTTCCAGATTTGTAGAGATTCACTGCTTTTTGCCATATTGTAACGAGTTTTTGCTGATAAAAGTCTTTCATTGAGCAAATCAACTTGTATGAGGCAATGATGATGGCAAGCTTGTTTAAGCCATTCTAAAATCCAACTGTTTATCGGAAGGGAAAACCTTATCGATTACTACATTAATTTCCTGTCCAAGCTTAAGTTGATTCCTCGGATTTTTCCCTATCAAAGAAGTTCCGCTTTGTGACACTCGGAATCTTAGATCTCTTGGCAGTGTGCGGATTGGAACAAAACCCCGAGCTAGAGTATTTCTAAGTTCCACAAAGAATCCTCTCCGCCCGATTTCAGTAATGATAGCCTTATGTCGAACAGGTGGATTTCTACCGATTTCTTTTTTATACATAAGTAAAAGTTTATCTTTAACTGATTCTCTCTCTGCATCTACACTATTTCTTTCGGTTGTAGAGAGATGCTTGGCAAGGCTCTCAAAGCGGTCAACAGCATGCTTTTTTGTCTTAATCTTGCGGAGATATTCTTCAATAATACGGTGTACTACAAGATCAGAGTATCTACGTATGGGAGAAGTGAAATGCAAATAATCTGTTTTAGCTAAACCATAATGTCCATCGGGACTATGTCGATAGCATGCCTGTTTGAGACTACGAAGAAATTTTATTCGGAGTACCTGACTGATTGGATGTTTATTTATTCCGTCTAATGCTTTGGTAACCTCTTTTCGGGAAGAGAGTTCCCCACATGAGATTCCAAATAGATGCAAGAAATGTCTTAGTTCCTCAAGGTTTTCTTCATCAGGATCTGGATGCACCCGGAAAATTCCGGGTAAGCTTTTTTTCCTAAATTCTTTGGCAATCGTTTCATTTGCCAAAAGCATTAGTTCTTCAACCAGTTGATGACTTTCATCATTTTCAGAATGCAAAATTTCCTCGGGTTCTCCGTTTGCATCAACCAGAATTTTAATATCCCCTGAATCCAGTTTCAGAGCTCCCTGTTGAAAGCGTTTCTTGCGTAAGGATGCAGCAAAGCTCCAAAGCCGTTGTATAGCATTTTCGATTTTAGTAAGAAACTGATCATCTAATTCCTGAAGTGATTTTCCCGGATTTCCAGAGTATCTACTTGGAGGTGGCTTGGCAGATTTGATTTGTACGAGTGAATTAGACTGCAGAAACAGTATCGCCTGTTCATAAGTCAGTCTTTTGTCGCTTTTGATTACACTTTCAACAATTTCTGATTTTAAAATTTCACCTTTTGGACCAAAGCGAAAGAGCACACATTTAGTTAAGCGTTCTTCTCCCTCTATCAAACTGCATATTCCGCTTGATAAACTATGGGGAAGCATTGGAACCACCTCATCGACCAGGTAAGTTGAGTTACCCCGCTTCTTGGCCTCCCTGTCAATTGATGAGTTTTCCCTCACATAGTGAGAAACATCAGCAATATGAACGCCAACTTCCCATATGTCGTCATTAATACTTTTTAACGATAAAGCGTCGTCAAAATCTCTGGCATCAAGAGGATCGATTGTAATTGTAAAAATATTACGGTAATCGACCCTGTGTTTCAGGTCTGCTTTGGTCAAAGAATTTGCCACCGCTTTGGCTTCTTCTTCAACCTTGTGAGGAAATTTAGCAGATAAACCAAATTTAGCCAGAATCCCTAAGTGGTCCGTTTGAGCTTCACCTCCAGGGCCTAGAACTCGGAGGATTTTACAGGTTGGAATTTTTGCGGGAGGGTCCCATCTGGAGAACTGAGCAACTACTTTGTCACCAGGGTTTCCCTTTCTGGCATCTCCCAATATTTTAAAGGGTATAAATAGCCTCGAATTCTCTGCCTCAACTAAAAATCTACCGCCGTCCTTTTTAAGGTAACCGAGAAAATCTTTTGTATTTCTTCGAATTATCTTCCGTACTTCATATCTAGCTTTCTGTTCGCTAAATTTTTTTTTCCTCCGGTCAAATTTCTTCTTTTTCGGCGGAAGAATACGTAATTCCACAAAATCTCCATGTAAAGCAGTTGAAGTCAGGCCTTTTGCTAAAGAAATAGGTTCTCCGTTAAAAGATTCAACATGAACTTTCGCTCTACCTTGCTTGCCAAATAACAAGGTACCTTTAGGAGATTTTATGCTAATTGAATAACCTGTATAGCTGGATTAGTCTGAAATATCCAAGACAATCCAATCTTCAGGAAGTGCTTGTTCAGGATCGGCAGTTTTTTCAATTTGAGCTTCGTCGTCGTCATCCTCCTTGGAAGCAACATTAAAGACTCCTTCTTCATCAGAACCTGTAGTATCCTCAAAAAACTCAACTTTACCATTTGAAAATAAGACATGACCTCCATCTCCACTCCATGGTGAGTCAGGATTCCAAGTTCCGTCATCACCCTCATGCCCACGGGTCCACATAACCGGAAAAGGTCCACTGCGAAGATTTTGCTCCAGCTTTGGATTAGAATCTTCACCCGGTATGGCTATACTCCATGCCATGGCTTCTTTTTGTTCATCATCAAGATCTCCAATATCGGTTGGAATTGCTGTTGGCAGACCAGGGCCCTCTTCATCCTCCATCAATAAAAGTGCCTTATCATCTTCGTCGATATACCAAAAACCAGCCTCTGGGTTACGAGTTCTTTGTCTAAACCATATTGCAAATCCAGCAGGACTTTCTTCATCCAGAACATCTGATTTTGGGAACTTGATTTGACCTTTGTATTTCTGTGCAAGTCCTTTATGGATCGATAAGAGAGAATCTTGTGCTGCCAGTTGCCCAGCAGATCCAAAGATACCCCCAAAAGATGAAATGGCTATTCCTGCTAGAATACCAATGATGGTGATAACCACAAGGAGTTCAATTAGAGTAAACCCTTTTTTTCGATCAGTAGATTTTTTCATATGCAAATAATTTAAAGTAAGTATGTTGCCTAATAGGGTAGAGGAAACTTGGCACACAGGGCAAGTGCCTTCTGTTTTGCATCTGATAAAACTGAATCATTTTCGGGATCTGAAAGAACATCAGAAATTATCGAGGCTATTTCAATCATGTCATTTTCATTCATTCCCCTTGAAGTTACCGCGGGCGTCCCGATTCGAAGACCACTTGTTTGAAAAGGACTACGGGTTTCGCCTGGAACCGTGTTTCGATTTAAGGTAACATTTGCTTTCTCTAAGGCGAGTTGGCCTTGCTTGCCTGTCAACTCCGGGTGAGATGGACGCAGATCCATTAGCATAAGATGGTTATCACTTCCTCCGCTGACTAAATGAAATCCTTTCGAAGTTAAAGATTCAGCCAAGCAATGTGAGTTTAGTTTAACTTGGGTCTGATAATGTTTGAAGCTAGGTTTTGCAGCTTCAAGAAAGCAAACCGCCTTAGCAGCAATAACATGCATGAGCGGCCCCCCTTGATTTCCAGGGAAAACAGCGGAGTCTATTGCTTTACCATATTCTTCTTTACACAGAATGAGTCCTCCCCTAGGACCACGAAGGGTTTTGTGAGTTGTTGTGGTTACAAAGTCTGCATGTGGAACGGGCGAGGGATGAAGTCCAGCGGCCACCAATCCCGCGATATGAGCTATGTCCGCAAGGAGGAGAGAACCGTTGGATTTTGCGATCTCTCCCATTCTTTCAAAGTCGATAGTACGAGGGTAGGCTGAGGCTCCAACGGTGATTAACTTTGGCTTTTCGGATTGTGCCAGGCGTTCAATTTCATCGTAGTCAATAAAACCGCTCTCGGGGTTGACTCCATAATTTACCACCTCGTAAAGCATGCCACTGCAATTCTTAGGATGACCATGTGTCAGATGTCCTCCATCCTGAAGGCTCATGGTGAGAATTTTGTCACCTGGCTTCAACATTGCAAAATATACTGCTGTGTTTGCCTGGCTTCCCGAGTGAGGTTGTACATTTGCGTATTCCGCTCCAAAAAGAGATTTGGCCCGTTCAATTGCCAAACTTTCAGCAATATCAACATATTCGCAACCGCCATAGTAGCGCTTGGAAGGGTATCCCTCGGCATATTTATTAGTCAGTACACTTCCGGTGGTTTCTATGATTGCGGGTAGAGTAAAGTTTTCAGAAGCGATCAGCTCTATATGAGTATTTTGGCGTTTTTTCTCATCTTCAAGGACCGCATGAATAGAAGGGTCGATCTCAGCAAGTGATCGGGGGTCCAAGGCTTTTATATCTACTGTTTCAACTAGTTCGGTGGCACTCATAAAATTAATTTAAGAAATTACAGATTTTTCTCAACCCAGTTCAGTAATGAAGGAATTGATTCAGACATATTTTCTCTGCATGCCCGATAGACATCCAGATTTTGCCCAAATGGATCGGGTAGTTCATTCTTCCCATCTTCCATAAATTCACGCATGAGGAAAACTTGTGTTTTTTCAGGCAATTCGAAATACATTTGCAAAAGGGCACGATGAGATTCAGTCATACAGAAAATAACGGATGCATTTTCAGCGGTTGCACGGGTGAGAGCAGCACTGCGGTGGTCCTTTAGATCCAAACCAATTTCTTTACAGACGGAAATCGAATTTTCGGATGCTTGATCTCCGTCCATAGCCGAGATGCCGGCAGAAAAAACCTTAATATTTTTCTTAGATTTAGTTTTTTCTAAAGCATCAACAAATAATTTCTCCGCCATGGGACTTCTACAGACATTGGCAGTGCATACAAAAACAACCAATTTTTCCTGTTTCCTTTCCTTTTTCTCTCTGCTTTTGCGTCCCATTTTTATTAATCTTTTCCGACTGGATTGAGGAAAAGGCAAGGGCTAATCGATTTAGGATCTAGAAAATTCACGATGCCCGATGTCAGCACGGTAATATTTACTTTCAAAATTAACCTCTTTTACAAGTCTATAGGCTTTTTGTTTGGCTTCCTCAAGGTTTTTGCCCACCCCGACAGCACCAAGTACCCTTCCTCCTGAAGTAACAATTTGTCCTTGTTGCTCTTTCGTGCCTGCATGAATAAGAAAGCTTCCATCCACAGGATTTTTGGGTTCCGTAACCGGCTCGCCCTTTGGATAAGACTCTGGATAACCTTTACTTGCTAGAACTACGACCATAGCTGATTCATTTTTGAAAGTTATGCTGTCGGGCATCTTTTCACCCCTCGCAGATTTCAATAACAGAATAACCAGATCATCCTCTAAAAGTGGAAGAATTACTTGAGTTTCTGGATCTCCAAATCGCACATTAAATTCTAAAACCTTGGGTCCATTTGTAGTTAGCATTAATCCAATGTAAAGAGTTCCACGAAAATTCACACCCTCAGACCGCAAACCTGCTAGGGTTGGCTTAACGATCTTCTCCTCGTATTGTCTAAGCATCACAGGGGTGACCAGCGAGGTGGGAGCATAAGCACCCATTCCTCCTGTATTAAGCCCTGTGTCACCTTCTCCCACTTTTTTATGATCCTGGCTCATGGGTAGAGCGAGATAACTTTCTCCTGAGCAAATTAAATGAAGTGATGTCTCTTCTCCGGATAAGAATTCCTCAATGACTACTTCTTTGCCACTATCTCCAAAGCTATCTCCACTTAGCATTTCTCCAACTGCTGTTTTTGCTTCCTCCATGCTTTCGCAAATTAAAACTCCTTTTCCTGCTGCTAGACCGCTTGCTTTGACCACCACCGGCAATTGGCAGGTTTCGAGATAATCCAAGGCATTTGATAAATCTGAAAAATTGCCATACGAGGCGGTTGGAATGTTATATTTTGATAAAAAGTCTTTGGTGTAAGCTTTACTACCCTCAAGTTTTGCACCTTTTTCATCTGGTCCATAGGCAAGAATACCCACTTTTTGAAGATCATCCACCAATCCATTGCAAAGAGGGATTTCAGGGCCGACTACCACTAAATCAACATTCTGATCTTGAGCCAGGTTTACGATTCCAGCGTTATCCTCCACCCCCAATGTGAAGGATTTGAATTCACGGGAGATTCCTCCATTACCCGGAGTTACAAGTACTTGGTTAACCAAAGGACTCTTGGCACATTCTTTCGCAATCGTATGTTCACGTCCACCGCTTCCAACCACTAAAACCTTCAAGTTTTCATCTTTCATCATTTTCGATTTCCAAAAAAAAGCGAAGGAAGTCGAGGCAAATCACTTTTTGTCTTTTGTTTGTCCAAGGAATTTTTCAGTATTTAAAGATGCGGGTATTTTTTATTGGGGTTTGTGGAACAGCTATGGGCAATGCGGCTGTCCTGTTAAAAAAGATGGGCCATGAAGTGGCAGGCTCCGATAATGGGGTTTATCCTCCGATGTCAGATGTTCTAAAATCTGCAGGGGTAGATCTCTTCGAAGGCTATGCCGAGAATGAAATGCTCAATTGGCAACCCGACCGGGTAGTCGTTGGCAATGCGGTTTCCCGTGGGAATTCACAGGTTGAATATCTCTTACGCAGTCGCAAAATTCCCTTCGTCTCACTTCCACAGTTGATCGGCGAGGATCTCATTGCAAATCGTCCTGCTGTCGTAGTTGCTGGCACCCATGGCAAGACTACTACCACTTCACTCACTTCTTTTGCTCTTGCTCAAGCAGGAGTCACCCCGGGTTATCTTATTGGAGGAGTTCCTCTCGACTTGCCTTCTGGCAATGAATTGGGGACGGATTCATCGCCATTTGTTATAGAAGGCGATGAATATGATTCCGCATTCTTTGATAAAAGAAGTAAATTTATTCATTATCGGCCCAAGATTCTAATCCTTAATAATTTGGAATTTGATCATGGGGATATTTTCAGGGATTTGCTCGACATTTCACGAAGTTTTTCTCACTTATTGCGGATAGTTCCTTCTGATGGATATGTTTTGATAAATGGTGACGATCCTAATCTTAAAGAATTATCAGATGCACCTTGGACATCCACCATAAATGTTGGTTTAAGTGAAGGTAATGGTTTACAGATTACGGAGTTTTCTGAAGATTCTAAGGGAAGCCGTTTTGGGTTGGTATGGAAAGGTAATAAAGTCATGCAAATAGATTGGCAAATGCATGGTCTTTTCAATGCCAGAAACTTGGCTATGGCAACCTTGGCTTCTGTGCTGATGCAAAATATCGAATCAGGTGAGCGAATGAACAATCCCGATTTTAATCCATTTGCTTTTGCAACCTTACCGGATTTTTCCTCTTGTACCGGCGTCAAACGCCGACAGGAAATTTTGCACGAAAGTGAAAAATTGATCATTCTTTCTGATTTTGCCCATCACCCCACTGCCATTACCGGGGCAATTGAATCCCTTCGGGCACGCTGGCCAGACCGTGAAATTATTGCCTGTTTTGAACCTCGCAGTAATACTGCAGTAACCAATATTTTTGAATCCCGATTTGTTGAAGCTCTTGCTCTAGCTGATGTTGCCTTGCTTGGTGCTATTTATAGAGCGGAAAAAATCCCTCCGGAAAATAGGATCGATCCACAAAATATGATTATTCGTATTAATGAACTCGGCAAGAAAGGTCATGCTTTTGAATCGAATCAAAACCTTGAAAGATTTCTTATGAGTTCAGAATTTTCCAATCCTTCCTTGGTAGTATTTTTTTCCAATGGATCATTTGACGGTGTGATTGACAGATTTACTGATTCTTTTGAAAGGAGGAAGTAATTATTTTGGAACCTTCCACAACTCAGTAATCCATTTTCTGTGGGGACCTGATAATGTAACATTTTCTAGCTTCTGTCGAGAAATCCAGCGGTAATTTTCTCCAAGGTTAAGGTTAGTTTCATTAAAATTCGAAATTCGAAAGATTTTTTCATTATAGTCCACATTGCCAATAGTTCTTTTTTTCGTGGCTAATAATTGGTGCCTATCGAATGCAATATTCACAGAAGTTGGTAAGTGATCAGGAAGTTCAAAAATTCCCATTAGTTTATTTTTTGAATTCGTACCCATACACAGGAGCAGTCCTTTTGTAGATTCCACCCAATATCGTTGGATATTTTTTTTCTTTTTTTTCTTTTTTTGTATCCTGGGGAAATCTTCAGCATCACCTGTTTTACCACTTCTACAAAAATTTAGAACTGGACAAGACATGCAAAGAGGAGAATGACGGTGACAGACGGTGGCACCAAGCTCCATCATCCCTTGGTTGTAATCTCCCGGTCGATCTTGATCGATGATAGACTGTGCAAGGGGTTGAAGTTTTTTCTGGGCAGTGGCTCCATCTTTGTACTCTTCGTCGATCCCAAATAATCGGGAGAGCACACGGACGAGGTTGCCATCACATACAGCTTCGGCTTTACCTAAAGAGATACTGGTGACAGCTGCCGCGATATATGGACCAACACCTGGAAGTTTCTTCCATTCTTTTATTGTATCGGGTGGCGTTTCCCAGGTTGTTGCGATTTTTGCTAGTTTGTGGATGTTGCGGGCACGAGAATAGTATCCCAATCCTTCCCATGCTTTTATAACCTGTTCTTCGGATGCATTTGCCAATTCATCAAAGTCAGGAAATTTTTTTATCCAATTATCAAAATAAGGCAGTACAGTTGATACTCGGGTCTGTTGTAGCATAAATTCCGAAAGAACAGTTTTGTAAAGTGTCGGCTCGCTTCTCCAAGGGAGGATTCGATGATTGTGATCGTACCAATTAAGCAACTCATCACGGAAACTTGAACTGTCATTAAGTTTTGGAAGGGATGGATGTGGTTTGATTTTTTTCATGCTTGGCAGTTGCGTTTTCCTAATCTCTTTTTCATGGATAATTCGATGATGGCAAGTTTGGCTACAAATAAAGATGGTGGAGAGGCAAAGAAAAAGTCGATGTACAACCTCAAGTTGTCGTCTATTCAAGTTGATAAACTTGGTGAGGTACTGCGAACCCGTGGATGGTCAACTCGGAAGGTGCAGTACGCAACGCACGCGTTTGAAGGGGACTCAGTCAAAGTGACTGCCTATGAAAGTGGGAAATTGGTGGTGCAGGGAAAAGGGACTGAGGATTTTGTGACAAATATTTTAGAACCCGAGATAACAGGTGAGTTCATTATGGGGTACGAGGAGGTCAACCATCCAGAATGGTTTGAACCGCACGCGGGTCTCGATGAGAGCGGGAAGGGTGATTTATTTGGTCCAGTTGTCTGTGCTTGTGTAATTGCGGATGGAGAGATGGTAAGTGCATGGATGAAACTGGGGATAAGAGATAGTAAGACGATTACAGATGGAGCGATTATGAAGATGGCTAAGTCCATTGCTTCGACCAGAGGAGTGGTCGTGAAAACTGCATTTACAGGGATGGAGAAGTACAATGAGTTGTACCTGAAGTTTGGAGAGAATTTAAATAAATTGCTTGCTTGGCTACACGGGAAGGCCCTAAATGATGCTTTGGAATTAAGAAAACCAAAGTGGGGATTACTTGATCAATTTTCAAAACAGCCCTTAGTCCAAAAATATGTGGAGGATTTGGATTTTGAACTGCAAATGAGAACCAAAGCAGAAGAGGATCCGGTGGTCGCAGCTGCCTCAATTATTGCCCGAGCCACTTGGCTTCAACAGATGCAGAAGTTGGAGGACTTGGCTGGTTGTAAGATTCCAAAGGGGTCGGGTTCGCAGGCAAAGGAGGTGGCTGCCAAACTATTTACTAAGTTTGGAGAGTCCAAAATGCAGGATTTTTGCAAGATGCACTTCAAGACCGCTTATGAAGCTATGGGCAAAAAGCCTCCAATGAAAAAGGTTTGGAATCCGAAATGGAAAAAATAAATTTCATCATTTGATGCCTAATCCTCGTTGGACACATGATCGAAAATTGACCCAAAGCCTAATCGGGATTGTTGGGGTAGATGAGGCAGGGCGAGGTTGCCTAGCTGGTCCTGTGGTGGCGGGAGCCGTCATTTTACCAGCCATCTTTTTTACTTGTGCCAAGAATCGAAAATTAACCAAGGAGATGAATGATTCAAAACATTTTGATGAGATCAAACGGGAAGAACTTTTCGCTCAAATTCTAGAGTTGGCTGACAAAAAGGTCCTGTACGGGTCCACGGGTATTGCTTCGGTGGAGGAAATCGAAGAACATAACATTGTGGGAGCAACTTGTATAGCTATGCAAAGGGCAATGGATCAGGTGTCCGCCAAAAGCGATTGGCTGTGGAAACCGGTAAAAAAAATATCTCTCGAACTTTTTGATAAGACACAGGATCCGGCGAAAGACTGGGAAGTGATGGTGGATGGTCGGCCGATGAAAAAGTTACCTTACAAGCACGAGGGTCTAGTCAGGGGAGATACGAAATCATTAGCAATCGCCATGGCTTCGATGCTGGCAAAAGTAAACCGGGACCGTTTGATGCGTGAGCTTCACCAGCAATTTCCCTCTTTTGGGTTTGATTCAAATAAAGGATACGGAACCCCTGTGCATCTGCACGCTCTCAAGGAAAAGGGTCCCACCGAGCATCACCGTCCCCGCTTTTTACGTAATCTGATATCCGAGTCTAGGGTCACATCTGTCGAGAATGAACAAAGTCAATTGAGTTTCCTGTAAAACCCGCTTATCCTAAATTTTCAATGATTTTACTCGGAGTCAATGTCGATCATGTCGCTACCTTACGACAAGCACGCTATCGGGATGAACCTAATACTCACGGTGGGTTTGTAGAGCCTGATCCTGCCAAGTCTGCATGGTTAGCTGAGGATGCCGGAGCGGATGGCATCACTATGCATGTACGGGAAGATCGTCGGCATGTACAGGTAGAGGATGTAATACGCTATCAGGAAAAGATGCGTACACGACTCAATCTAGAAGTATCCTTGGCTCCTCAAATGGTGGAGTTGGCCCTTTCTTTAAAACCTGAAAGTGTCTGCCTAGTTCCGGAGAACCGTAAAGAGGTCACCACGGAGGGTGGTCTGGATATTCTTTCTCATATTGAAAGGTCAAGGGATGCGGTGAAAGCATTTATCGATGCGGGCATTCCAACAAGTATGTTCATAGATCCCGATGAAAAACAACTGGAAGCATCTGCGGAGATTGGTTCCCCATGGGTCGAGTTACATACTGGCAGTTTTGCACGTTCATGGTATGATGCGACCCGGAGGGCAACTGAACTGGCCACCTTAAGAAAAGGAATGGAGTTTGGAATCTCTCTGGGATTGCGTGTCAATGCAGGTCATGGAATTAATTACGACAATGTAGAGGGGGCCAAGCAATTGGATCAGGTATATGAATTCAATATTGGGCACAGTATTATTTCGCGTTCGATTACGCATGGCCTTCAGGAAGCAGTGCAAAAAATGCGTGCCGGGCTAAACGATTGATGAACCTTCCAGAAATTCCGGACGGGACAAATGTCATGGGCGTGGGTATCGATCAGATTGAGGTAACCAGAATTCGAGAATCTCTCGATAAACATGGCGATCATTTTCTTAAAAAAATTTTTTCTCCAAAAGAACAATCCTACTGCATGGACAAGTCAGACCCAGCCCCTTATCTGGCTGCACGCTTTGCTGCTAAAGAGGCTGCTGCCAAGGCATTTGGCACAGGTTTCGGACCTTCGTTTGGATGGCTTGATTCTGAGATCAATCATGGGAAATTTGGTGAGCCGATTATCCGCTTTAACAAGAGAGCACAGGGTCTTCTTGATAGAAAAAGTGCAAATCATGCCTTGGTCAGCCTTACGCACTTGGAGTCTATTGCCAGTGCAATTGTACTTTTAATTTCGAAATGAATTCCATCCCCACGGACCCAGTTCTCAGTTGTGAGAGCAGTATTAGTTTTGAAAAACAATTTTTTGGCGGTGATGAAATTAAGGAATGGCAAATAATGACACGGGCTGGCCAAGCAATAGGGGATGCTTTACTTAGGGATATGCGAGAACTTAGGACGATTTCACATCGCCCAAACTTACTCGTGTTAGTTGGTAAAGGGCACAACGGGGGGGATGCTCTCATTGCTGCAAGAAGATTTCTCAGAACCATTCCGACCGCTCGGGCAGTTGTTTTTCCAATATGTAAGTGGGAGGATTGTCGCCCTTTAACGCAAAGAGCCTGGAAAGAACTTGAGGATTTGGCGGAGAAAAGGATTCAACTTATTGACCCTTCTAAAGATTCACTCGATCAACTAAAACAAGTAGTCCTGAATAATGACTTCAATGCACAAGTGGACGGCTTTCTTGGAATGCAAGCCAAACTTCCGCTTCGTGATCCATTGCCTTCAATTATTCAATTTCTCAATCAATCTGATAAGATATCTGTACGAATTGCCGTGGATATGCCAACCGGGGTGACTGGAGATGGCACAGAGAATCCATTACGGGCTGATTTCACTTATTGCACAGGAATTGTTAAGGAACCTGTCCTTTTATCGTCCAATGCAGATTCTGTGGGTCGAATTCGTTATCTTGATCTCGATTTTTTTGCGGAGTCTGAGCATGATGAGTGCAAATTACGCGTCCTTCGTCCAGATACACTGCGAAAACTGCGCCGCTTGCGTCAGGTTGATCGGGACAAGCGAACACATGGTCATCTCTTTTTATTAGGAGGCTCTCGTGATCTAGGGGGTGCAGTGATGATGGCAGCACAGGCGGCCCTCAAGGCTGGGGTAGGCTTACTGACTGTTGGGGTTCCAGAATCCTTACATTCATCTTTTGTGGCTCGCTTACCGGAAGCCATGTGGGTTCCACTCCCAGAAACACCGGATGGATTTCTTGCCCTGGAAGGTCTTGGCAGAGTTCGTCATTCCTTAGACAAGGCGACTTCTCTTGCCATTGGTCCCGGCATTGGAAAAGGTATAGAAACTCAATCCTTGGTCAGAGAAACATGTAATTTTTTTGATGGCTCAACATTATTGGATGCTGATGCCCTGCAACCTGAAATCTTTCAGAAACTTAAGAATAAGCAAAATCTTGTCATCACTCCTCATTCAGGCGAATTCGATCGGCTTTCTGGAGGACAGAAATCGGTGGAATGGATAAAGAACTATTCTTGTACTTTGGTTTTAAAAGGGAGTCATTCAAAAATATTTACTTCCGAACTCCAAATTATCTCGCTTGGTGGAAGTTCGGTGCTTGCCCGTGGGGGCAGTGGTGATCTTCTTTCAGGTATTCTTGGAGCTTTGCTTGCAAAGAAAACATTTTCTCACCTTGAAGCAGCATGTCTTGCAGTTCAGTGGCATGGGCGGGCAGCGGAAGCTCTTGCCAGACAGCACGGGCAAGAATCCGTACTGACCACTGAAATTTTAAATTATTTATCCACCGCCATTCGTAATGATATCTAAATCTCAAAATTCACCGATTTTACTTGTCCTTGCGGCTGGTCTTGGTTCGCGTTACGGAGGTCTAAAACAGCTCGAGAAAATTGGACCCCATGGAGAAACTTTAATGGATTACTCCATCTATGACGCCCATAAGGCCGGATTTAGAAAGATTGTTTTCTTGATCCGCAAGGAGATGCATGAACAGTTTCAGTCTCAGGTAGGAGAAAAATATACTGGGATTGTAGAAGTTGATTACGCTTTTCAGGATAAACATGATTTACCTGCTGGATATACATGTCCAATCGAGCGCGAGCGCCCTTGGGGCACTGGGCATGCAGTTTGGGCAGCCAGAAAAAGCCTCGAAAATAATCCATTCGCAGTCATCAATGCAGATGATTATTACGGATATGAGACTTTTCAGACTCTTTATAACTCAATTACACAAACTGAGGATGTGGAAGTAGTAGAGGAATTGTTCTCAATGGTAGGTTTTCTTTTATCTGAAACCTTATCTGATCATGGTTTAGTATCAAGGGGGATTTGTAGGGCAACTGAGGGGTATCTCGAATCGGTGGAAGAATGGACCAAGATTGGAGGTTCACCTGTTTCCGGGTTTGATTCAAATGGTGGAGAAGGTCTTTTGAATGGATCTGAAATCGTGTCTATGAATGTTTGGGGCTTTCCATCATCGGTACTAAAGATGTTGGAGAATGAATTCGTAAAATTTCTATCTTCTATTGATGAAGGAGATTTGAATTCTGAATTTTATTTGCCATCCGCAGTCGATGCTTCCATTAGATCTGGATTTGCAAAAGTTAAAGTCAACATGTCACCATGTTCATGGATAGGCGTGACTTACAAAGAAGACAAACCGCTGGTTATGTCTTCTATTTCAAATATGGTGCAAAAAGGAACTTACTCTTCACCTCTTTGGAGTGACTAAAATTCTGGAGTCACTTCAAGTTTATCACCTGGTTTTACCTCGAATTTTCCTCTCTTGTCAGGATCCTCATCATTTCGATAAATTTGAATGGTAAGCGATGCATTTTTTCTTGGAGGAGACCAAGCCCACTTTCCTATCTCAACAAAATTCATGGCAACTCCTTCTTCCCAATTAAGTCCGGGTCCTTCCCCACGAACATAGGGTTTATTCCCGATGCCAATCATCACATTAGCAACTATTGAAGTAATCTCGCCGGTTTTTTTGACTGTTTTGGTGTTCTCAGGCTTACTTGATTCTTCACTGCGGATAGTAGTACTTTCTCCTGCAAGTAAAGCATCAACCTTCCTGAGAGTTTCTTCAGGATCTGGCAGTCCAAGGTCTAATTCCTCAGGATTTTCGGTTAGCGATAGATCCTCATCATAGTCAATCGATTTTGGTTCGATTTGTTCGATCTCCAAGGTGTCGGGATCTGATATATCGGATTCAACCTGAAGAGAACTTTCCAATTTATTATCTAATTCACTTGTTGACGGGTCTTCAAAAGATTTATTTTCAACCTCGGTAACCTCCTCATTAATTTCGTTTTCGTCCGGTTCTTCGTTTTCCTCTACCATATTTGGATGCAAAGTTTCCTGATCCGGAAATTCCGTAGGAAACGCATCTTCGTCTAGAATTCCTTTAATTTCTCTTTCTCTCTCCAAATCTTTAGATTCTTCGGAGTCGGCAATATCAACTTCCGAAATGATTTCTTCTTCAAAATCAATTCCTGCTGGGTTTGTTGATACTTCATGAACTACAGGGGAAGGAAATTCCGTAGGTAATTTATCAATGCGGTCACTTATTTCTTTAATTTGGGTGCATATCTGCTCATGTGAAATGGAAATTGTGGAAACTGATTCTTTAATCTGGGCAATTGCCGGATCTGGATCTTGTGGAATAGGGTCCTGATTGGTCAGTTCTTCAATTCGACCGATCTTAAGTGCTAAGACCTCTTTGGCTTCGTTTAACTCACTAGAAATCTGTTCAATATTACTTTTGTCCTTTCCTGAATCGGAGACAATCCTGTCGACCAGAGTAGGGACTTTGTCAATCTTGACAGCAAGGGCTTCAAGATCGTTTCTGACTTCTTTTAGATCGAAGTAGACTTTTCGAAAAAGTTCATCGTCCTTTCGGTTGGCAGTGAGAAGACAGAGTTGTAGAGAACGTTCTAGAAGGAAGGGTAAAAAAGTTAGTAGGGAAGCGGTTCCTGAGGCAATAATACATACAAGGAGCTGCCAAACATCTAGCTTTCCAGAAGAATAATAATGGAAATAGGCAAAGCCTCCCGCACTAAAGAAAATAAATAAGGCAGAAGCTAGGAATGGCCATTTCGGCAATCCTTCCTGTTCGTCTTCTCGGTCTTCAAAATCCATCACAAATATTATATCCGCCAAGAAATTAAATGATCAATTTTGCCCAAAGAACCAAGCGAAAAATTATGAATATCTAAGACTTAACCTTTTGTCCTATCAGGAAAGCCCACTTTTCGATAAACCTTGGAAAGTATCTTGTATGCTCTTTTTTGGGCAGCTCCAGCCCCTTGTGCAAGAACGGACTGAAGATAAGTTTTGTCGTTAATCAATTCTTTATAACGAGAACGAACGGGAGCCAATGTATCTGAAATGATCTCTGTAAGCTCTGTTTTTAGGTCCCCGTATCCTTTGGATGAGAAATGATCCTCCAATTCTGAAACTGAATGTCCAGAGAGAGCTGAGTGGATTGAAAGAAGATTGGAAATCCCGGGTTTGTCGGCAGAAGCTTTTATTTCCGAGCCGGAGTCGGTAACTGCAGACGCAAGTTTTTTTCTTATTCGGTCAGGTTCGTCAAGAATGTAAAGAGTCGCCTTTTCATTGTTGTCAGACTTCGACATTTTCTTACCTGGCTCAGCCAAAGACATAACTCTGGCTCCAGTCTTTGGAACATAGGGATTTGGAATGGTAAAAGTTTCTGAATATTGGTGATTGAACCTTTGAGCAAGATCCCTGCAAAGTTCCAAGTGCTGTCTTTGATCTTCCCCTACCGGTACCAGGTCAGCATTGTAAAGGAGGATGTCTGCAGCCATTAAAACGGGGTAGCATAGCAATCCAGCGTTTATCGAGGCTTGTGCACGCGCTCCTTGGTGTTCAAATTTTACGTCCTCTCCCACATCATTTTCTGAAATCTTAAAACCGAGTTTGGCTGCTTTGTCTTTAAATTGTGTCATTCTTTGGAGTTCTCCGATCGGAGTGATGCATGTAAGAACCCAGGCAAGTTCGGTGTGCCCAATGACATGAGACTGCACGAACTGATGGCACTTGTCCGCCTCAAGTCCGCAAGCAATGTACTGTGCGACACATTGAAAAATATTTTGACGAAGTACGGAGGGTTCGGTTGGAGAGGTTATTGCATGAAGGTCAACAATTCCAAAGTAGCAATCATGGTTAACCAACATTTCCGACCAGTTACGGATTGCTCCCAGGTAGTTTCCAAGAGTTAGAGCACCTGTGGGTTGAGCACAAGTTAAGATAACAGGTTTTGGTTTGCTTGAACTAGCTTTTTCCATCAGTATGATATTATCTTCATCTTAGACTTGTCATACCCCAACATCTTACAAGTCTCCACAAAAAAACTTATCTCCAATACCAAATGACCACAGAATCAGAATCCTCGGTCGAAGAAGACTTAAAGGAACTCTTAAAGAGATGTCCTCCTGGCACCTATGAGTCCGCTTTACTTTTTCGTAAGAACAAAGATATCAATCAGGTCGAAAAAATCGTGATGGGTATCATTGATCGGCATTTGGAACCAGAGCAACGAGAAATATTGTCGAAAAGCGATGATACTTTGAGAATGTACGAGGATTTGGGAATGGATTCTCTGACCATGTTGGAAATTGTTATGTTGGTCGAACAAACTTTGGAAGTTAGCATAGACAACGAGGAATTACGGGATTTACGAACTATTGGTGATGTAAAAGCATATCTCAGTGCAAAGGCAAAAGGAGAAGACCCCCCCAAAAGATCCAAGACCTACAGGATTGAGGAAATTGCCTCTTTAATGCCCCACCGTGAACCATTTTTGTTTCTGGAATCTGTTTCAATCAGTGGGGACAAAGCAACTGCGTCTTATAAGATTTCTGGAAACGAATACTTTCTTGAAGGTCATTTTAAAGAGAATCCAGTTTTTCCTGCCTCTATCATGATTGAAGCACTCGGACAGTTGTGTGTATTTTTTCTCCTCAAGGGGGAAAATGAAGCACTTACTGAAAAAGTAGACCCAAATACAATATTTTTTACCTCTTGCGACGGGGTTAAATGTCGCAGGATTTGCAAACCTGGAGATTTGTTGGAAATGCAGGTAAAAGTTAATCGAGTGCGTCATCCCCTTGCAAGTTTTCAAGGTGAAATTTCGGTGGAAGGTCAGAAAACTGCAACTGCTGAAGAAATTAAATTGGCCTTTGATTATTTCCCTGTAATTGATGGACAGGTAAGGGTTGAGAGCTCAGAATCTGGTACGGGTGCTCAAAATGGAAATGGTTCTCACAGCAACGGATCGGATGAAGATGGTAATAAAGGTCTGCCGGCCAGATTTTTAAAATACAGTTCCGAGAGTTGAAGATTACCTACTGTTAAGTTTGGAGAACTTTGAGTTTTGCCAAAGTTAGCATTTTTCTACGCAACTTTTCCCCGACCAACGGAAACATTTGTCAGGCGAGAATTGCGGGCGATTAATCAACTGGATTTGTCACCAAGAATTTATTCAATCTGGGGTGGTGCCAAGCATTGGGAAGGAATTCAGGTTTACAGATTTTCATGCTGGAAGCTTTACTCTGTCCTTTTTTGGTTACCATACTGGGCATGGAGGAAACCATCCGCATTTTGCGATGTCTTGAAAACTTTATGGCACCGTCCCTGTCCTAATATTCAGAATTGGAATGAAACTTTTTTGGGGTTGGGCTTTGCGTTGGTCGAGGCTCGCCGAGTTGAAAGTGAAGGATTTGAAGCCTTACATGCTGTATGGGCGACGATGCCTGCTACTGCAGCCTATGCTTTGAGCAGACTAATTGATGTGCCATTCAGTATGGGAGCACATGCTTATGATCTTTTTCGCAGGGGAGGGGACTGGATGCTTCCAGAGAAACTTAACCATGCGTCGATGATTCGAACTTCATCTAAATCCTCATCCCGAAGGTTGTATGCTATGGGTATGAATAAGGAGAAGGTGCAAGTGATTAGGCGTGGTCTCTGTCATTGGCCGAAAAGAAGCTCCTTTGAACTTATTAAGCCGTTACACCTTGAATTAATCAGTGTGGGAAGGTTGGTGGAGAAAAAGGGATATTTTCTTCTTTTGAGAATTCTTTTTGAGCTGATGAAACGCGGGAAATGTGATTTTCGAATGAATATTGTTGGAGGGGGACCGCTTGCTAATAAATTGGATGCGGAAATTCACAGGTACGGACTGGTTGAAAAAGTTAATCTGCTTGGATCAAAATCAGAAGAAGAAGTTCGGGATCTTTTCCTGCGTGCAGACGCAAAACTATTTACAGGAATTATTGGTTCGAATGGCGATCGTGATGGCATTCCCAATGTTATTCCTGAAGCGATGTCTGCCGGATGTTTGATTTTGGCTTCTCATCATGCGGGTGCATCTGAGGCTTTTACAGATGGCTCATCAGGCTACAGTCTTAATCCAGTCAACTTTCATGAATGGGTCGAAATTCTGGAGAGTTTCGCAAACTATCCTACGAGCTTTAGAAAAATTAGAAAGAATGCTCAGTTGCATGCCCGCGAGCGGTTTGATGTCAGAAACACTGCCCGTTTGCTTGTATCTAACTTTGAAGAGATGTTTATTGAAAATGACTCTGCCTAAAGTAAGCATATTGATTTCAGTTTTTGAACAATTGGCATATACAAAGCGTTGTTTAAGAGCCTTAGAAGATACTTTGCCAGAGAACCTAGAATATGAGGTTTTGATTGTCGATGATTGCAGTAAGGATGGAACGGTTGAATTTCTTAAAGGACTAGAAGAACCCTGCCTATGTTTTTTTAACACCGAGAAAAAGGGTTTTGCAAAAAATAATAATTTTGCAGCATCAAAAGCCAAAGGAGAATTTCTCTGCTTTCTTAATAATGATGTATTTGTGGATGGGGACTGGTTGCTTCCAATGATTGAGGTATTCAGAGAAAAACCTGATGCTGGAGTTGTCGGAAATGTACAAAAGTTGGCATCTTCGAAAAAATTTGATCACATGGGAGTGGTTTTTGGTCCGCAAGGAAATCCCCGACACTTTGGACAGTGGTTTAAAAACTCTCGGTTTCAAGGTGAAGTAAGAAAGTGGAGTGCCGTTACCGCAGCATGTTGTCTTGTAAAAAAGGAAAAGTTTCTTGAACTTAATGGCTTTGATGAGTCCTATCTAAATGGTTGCGAAGATGTGGATTTGTGTTTACGTTTCAATCGGCATGGAACAAGCAACTATGTTGTCCATGATAGCATAGTCATTCATGTTAAAGGTGCTACGGAAGGAAGAAAGCGATTTAATCTGAGAAATTCCCAGATTTTAATGGAGCGGTGGGGGGAACAGATTAAATCTAATGAATCGGTAACCGATCAACGATTACACGCAGTAAATTATATCTACAGAGGGATGATAAGACCTTTTTCAGTTAACCTCTGGAAATGGTTGGAAGCGGTGGCAATCTATCTTAAAATTAAAAAATTATTTTAGTTTCAAATCTTGGATTTTGCGAAATGCATGGCCTCCTCAATACGATCCAAATCTTCATCAGTGTGTGCAGCGGAAATGGCAGTACGGATAAGATCTTTGCCTGGAGGCACTCCTGGTGCGATTGAAATAATGGTGTAAATTCCTTTTTCGAGAAGGGCTTTCCAAAAGTAGTAAACCTTCTCCTTTTCTCCGAGAACGATTGGAATAGCCGGGGTCTCGCTTTCCCAAGTATCAAGTTCCAGTTCTTTGAGAATGGAGCGGTAGCGGTTAAGGTTTCTGAATAATTGTTCTCTGTGCTGTGGTTCCTCTTTCATAATCTTTAGCGCGGCTCGGGAGCATGCACTGGCAGAGGGTGAGAGGGCAGCGGAAAAAATAGTTTGCTTGGAATGGCTTCGCATATAATCGATCGCCTCTTTACTTGACGCTACAAATCCTCCTGATCCAGCTAATGACTTTGAGAAGCTTGAGCAAATTACATCTACTTCATCAGTGAGACCAAAGTGGTCACAAACACCGCGACCATCTTTTCCAAGAACTCCAAAACCATGTGCATCATCGAGAATTACAAAAGCACTAAACTCTTTTGCCAAATTGATAAACTCTGGAAGTTTTGCGATATGTCCTTCCATTGAGTACACACCCTCCAAAACAAAAATCTTAGCAGTTTTTTCCTCCTCATATCCAACTAACTCTTTCAAGTGAACTGGGTGGTTGTGGGAAAATCTTTCACAGCGGGCACCACTCAGCTTGATTCCACTCCAAAGGGAAGAATGCAAGTTTTTATCAGCAAATAAAACATCTTTCCGGTCTGCAAAGCCAGTTACTGCAGATGCACATGCGAGGTATCCTGCGGAAAAAACATGGCAGGCTTCTTTTCCAACAAATTCTGCTAAATCCTCTTCGAGTTCACGATGAAAAATTCTTCCTCCATTTGCCAAACGGGCACCAGTCGTGCTAGCCCCCCATTTTTCGAGTGCTTGCACTCCCGCTTCTTTGATTTTTGGGTGGTGGGTTAAACCAAGATAATCATTACTGGAAAGCATGATAAATTCTTTTCCATCTTTCCACACTCTAGTGCCTGCCTGCTTTTCAAAAATATGATAATAGGTGTCATATTTAAGGCGTAGGCGAGTAGCATCATCTCGACTTATCCGGGAGTGAATCGGTGATTTTACCCTTTGAAGGAATGATAATGCCATTTTTTATTTCTATAGAAGTATCGAATACCGTGAAAGAAAAAAGCCTCCCTTTCAATGGAAAGGGAGGCTTTGCAAGAAAAACAAGGTAGTCTTTACTCTGTACGTTTGATGATGTGAAAACCAAAACCGGTTTCCACAACATCTGAGATATCACCAACTCCAAGTGCGAATGCTGCTTCTGAGAAGGGCTTGGCCATGACTTCAAATTTAAACCTGCCAAGATCTCCACCTTTCGAGCTGCTCGGTCCGTTTGAATGTTCCCTGGCCATTTCAGCAAAGTCTTTACCATCCTCAACGATTAATTTACGGATTCTTTCGGCCTCTGCATTTGCCTCGTCTTTACTACGGGCAACTCCAGCGTCTGCACGCTCAGCACCCTTGAAGGAAATGAGAATATGGGAGGCTTTGACCTCATCGGGTTTTTCACTCTCCTCCTTTTCCTTAGCCTTAACGAAATCACCTCTGTCCAATCTAATTTTCTTATAGACATCATTTGGAATTACATAATACCAATCTGCCAAATTTTCATTTAATTCCTTCACTCGTGCCTGAGCTTTTGTGATTTTATCTTGAAACTCATTTTGCTTTTGTGAATTGGATGCTTTGATTTTAGCAATTTCAGCATCTCGATCCGCTTTCATTTTGGCCAGGGAATCCACTTTTTCAGACCGAGAAGAGTTTGAATCGGCTGATTCTGATTTCTCGGTTGGAGAGGGCGGGGGAGGGGGAGTTATGCTTGGTGGAGCGGAGGGAGGTGTGAAATTTGGTGGTGGTCCAGGCGGAGTTGAGGGAGGAGACGAAGGTGTCCCTCCGGCTCCTTTTTCTCCGTCTGCACCTTTGGATCCATTCACATCCTGTTCAGTAATTTGTTGTTTTGCGGGAACTTGTTGAGATGCGTTATTATCTGGTTTTGGTTCCATAATTGGAGAAGGAACTGCCTCGAGCTCAGGTTGCTCGAGCAGGTTTGGATTCACTCGGGCATAAGCGTAGATATATCGACTGTCTCCGGTTGAGTTTTCGTCGTCTTCAGGACCGCGGTAAGTCTCTCCGAATCGTAAGACATATTCCACTCCATCCTTCATTCCCACAATCACTTCTCCCTTTTGGGATACTACCTTTAACTTGGGTTTACCATTTGGGTAAGATAAAGGTTTTCCGTCCTGACCAAGTTCATTGACTGGACGAAACCCCTTCTGAATCAAAGAATTTGCACTGTTTTGAAGTGCTTGAATATTATTAGCATCCACAAACTCACTTCCTTTCCTTAAACTTGATGCAAGAATGTCGGGTTTCTTTTCGACATCAATAATTTCGAGATCGTCGAAGGCATCCTTCATTTCATCTAGCTTTTCCTTGTTTAGTTCTTCTTTCTCAGAAAGTGCTGAGCCTGAAAGTTTCCATTCTGAATCATCGTAACTTAAGACCTGTTTTACAGAAGGAGCAATCTGCTCATTTTTAATTTCGTAGTTGTCAAAAGTGACTTGTTTGATGTTCCACTTGTCGAGGTCCAAAAAATCTTTTTTCACCCAGTCAACAAATTTCGTGGTCACATCATTGACATTTTCAAGCTCGACTCTGTAGACCGCATCTTCTTCTGGTTTTCTAACAAACCTAGTATTACTCAAACCCTCGACTTCATTCCCGATAATTAGCTGAGCCAAATTGGCCCCGGAGTCATTCTTTAGAGAGATTGATTTGCCGATACCCGAATCACTGGGATTGGCTTTTGTAGGATCAAGAACTCCAAACTTGGCATGTTCACCGGAACCTTCCGCAGCTTGATCAATAATAGTCAAGTCAAACAGAATTGAGGAAACATTTTTCACTTGGTTATCTGCATTTGCTGGATAGTCAGCCTTTCCGGGACGCTTGATCAACCAACCTTGTTCTGTCTGGGCGACTTCGATGGACTTGGATTCGATATCTTCCTCGTCTACTTCGACAATTTCAATGCCAGTTGCGGAACGGGGATCAAAACTCTCGAATAAAGCTTGTCCCATCTTGTTACTTTGTTCGCTAGAATCCCGCGCTGAAGGGGCAGAGAAATAAGCCAACGATATCGATGCGATCGCGGCAATTGTAAAAGTAATGGTCTTAATGTTTTCGTTCATGATTAACGGATCAAAGGTTTAAAGTTGCTTTAATTGCTTAAGATTAGGCTCAGGATCTTACGCGGGTTGAATTGGCTCCTTGAATTTCAGCTTTTCTTTTTCTGTAAAATACAAAGAGAGCAATTAGAAGAAGAGGGAGTGGAGGAAAAAACACTGAAAGCTTTTGCATATTCTCCTGTTTCTCTTTGATCTCACGGTCACGATTTCTTTCAGCTTCCTTAATTTTCTTGCTGCTTTCCTTTCTAAGTTCTCTTTCCTTTCTCGCCAGATTCTTTTGCAATTTGGCAATTTCAGTTTGTACCACCTGCATCAATTGACCTGGCATCATCTTCTTTTCATTGTTATTCACTTTAGCCATTGCTTCGTTTAGCTTCCGATTCTCGTCATCAAGGACCTTTTGGATGGATTGTTCCGCTTCATTAATGGTTCGGGTTGCGACTTCCCGAGCTGCCTCGATACTTTTTTCGAACTCCTCAAGCGTGCGATGAAGTCTCCGACGGTTACGGATTTCGAGTAGACTATTTTCTCCACTTAGCTTATCAATCAAATTTAAGCAAAGTGTGACATTATCGACATCAAGGGGAAAATCTGAATCAGGTCCTCGACTGCGAATATTAAAGAAAGGATCAGCCAGGACATCGGAGTCTGCAACGAGGATGACATTCATTTGATTGGACTGATTCCCATCTAGAACAGTACCGGTAATCGAAGCTGCAATCACTTCTGAACTGCCATCACCGGGATATACGGTGCGGTTTTTATTGAATCTTCGGGGCTGACCCATGAAGCCGCCAGTCCAAAAATTATCAATCGAAGTGGTTCCTGCAAGATTTCCACCTCGGGTGGAAAGCAGTGGTTTGAAAGTTAATGAGGAATCGCCTTTTGAGTAAATGGAACCGGGACAGGTGAAAAGGCAATACTGTAACGCTGAAGTTTCCGCTCCATCCCCGAAAGAATTATTGAGTCCTCCAACATAGACAAACTCAGGGGGAAAGTTTTCAGATCTGGGGATTTTGGGGAAAGGATTGTATGGATCACGTATCACCCGTTTTCCCATGCCATTCAACCGGGTTTCAACTTTTGATAAAAGTCTTTCTTCAAGAATGTTTCGGATTGATCGATCCAAACCATCCAGTGTTTTTCTAAGTTCGTCCAATTTAAGACTGTCCCATTCATTACTCGTAAGGGAAGAACCTGCATTGAGGCGGGCATCATATTCGGATGCCTGTTTAACAAGATTTTCAAGTTTTGATAAAAATTGTGACCCTTGTGGAAATCTCCTGATGCCAGCTCGCTCCGAATTAATTTGAAGAGCATTTAACTCTTTGATGATTGAGGATAATCTTTCCTTGGGATTAACATTAAAATGCACACCCAAAAGATCCCAAAGTTTATTTAAATCACCCTTTTCCGGTGCAGGCGGAGGGGGTTGTCCGGGACCGCCGCCTCCCTGATTGTTTCTGCGTGGGTCGAAAGTGCCTGTCAGTCCGCCCTGGATGAGTGGAAGAGGATCTTCAAAAATGGCGGTGGGAATTCCTGATTTAATTGCACTTATTAAGTCATCCATTTTTGCATTATCCAAATTGTTTGGTTGTACAACCAGAAGGGCGTCATAATCTCCTTTATTAATTTCTCCGCCGGTTACTTCCTGGACATCATACTGTTTGCGCAGTTCGCTTATTACCTCCCATGCTGGAGATCCTCCCCCCATATTGAATCCCATGATTCCCATTCCGCCGGACCCCATCAGAGGGGCATCAGTAGCAAAGACTCCCAATTTCTTTTTGGAGGCCCGACCGCCGCTAACCGAACTTAAGGTTCTCATTATTTCATACTCTACGGGAAGCCCTTTGTAGAGGAATGGGATGGTCTGCTGGGAACCGTTTCCTTTAAAAACAAGACCCAGGTACAAATCTTTTTGCCAGGGCATAAAACGACCATCTTCCTGAACAAACAGCGGTGGATTTATACCGTTTTGATTATTAACTCCATACTTTTCAGCAGTGATGGAAGCATTGTCTTCAGGGGTAATTTCATGAATCTTGATCAGAACATTTTTACTTTCCCGGTCGATTTCTTTGAGTGCTGTCAATAGGTTGATTCGAGTTTGCACATACTGTTCAGGCATAGCATCTGAAGGGGAGATGAATGCATCGATTTCAACCTTAGAGTTTAAGTTTTTTAATATACTGACTGAACCGGAAGATAAACTGCTTAATTGCTCTTCAGTTGTGTCGATCCGGATAAAGTCATTGAAGCGAAAAAACTGGGTCAGACTAAGTGCAATGAGCAATGCACCCACCACCCGAACCGTAAAGTGTGACATTTTGGAAGTTCCCTTTGAGCTTCCTACCCAGTGCCTTCTACCAATAAGAATCGAGCAGAGGTAGAGCATGGATAGGGAGAGTCCTAAAAAGAAGGCAATGCCGGATATACTAATAGTACCGCGGCTGAAATCTAGAAAGTTGTAGGCAATTCCCCATTCCGAATCCGCAAGCAATGCAATAGGAGCGTTGAATGCAACGCCCAGCACAAAGGCAACAGTAAGATTGGCGGTTATGAAGGAGGCTACCATTCCGATGGCAAGCATGCTCAGACCAACAAACCAATACCCCATGTAGGTGGCGAAGAGTAGCCCAAAGTCAGGATTTCCCAATTGGCTCAACACTATGTAGTTGGCAATGAGAGAAATAACGATTGAAGAAGTAAAAATCGCTACCACTCCGAAGTATTTGCCCAATACGACATCGAAGTCGCTTCCAGGCAAGGTGAGTAGAAGTTCATCGGTTCCTTGTCTACGCTCTTCTGCCCAGACGCTCATGGTGATCGCGGGAATAAATCCAAGTAGAATATGCGGTAGAAACTTATTCAGCTGATCTAGATTTGCGAGATTGGAATCGAAAAATTCTTGCGGCCAAAATGCGGCAAGTCCGCTGGCAAGCAGAAATGCGCAGATGAATACATATCCGCTTGGGCTTCCAAAGTAGGAGGCGAGGTTTCTTTTAAAAACTGCAGTTATGGCATTTTTATTCATGAATCCGAAAATAATAGTTTAATTTTAATTTGTGAGTACCGATCTATGCGGCGGTCATAGTCTTGCTATTGAACCAAGTGTCGAGGGATGGCTCGCTCTTCAATTCTTCCGGTGTACCCTCGAAAATCAAGCGGCCGTGATTGATCAAAATGATTCGATCCGCCACTTCCGGTACTTCCTGTAGAATATGTGTGGAGAGAAGAATGGTTTTACCTAAGCCTTTGATTGTTTTTCTAACTTCCAGTACCTGATTTGGGTCTAATCCTGCAGTTGGTTCATCCATGATCAGAACGTCCGGTTCGTGTAAAAGTACATTTGCCATTCCAACCCTTTGCCTGAATCCTCGGGATAATTTTCCAATGGGTTTATTGAGTACGGTTTTCAAGGCACACTGGGCGATGACCGTTTGAATTCTATGTTCTTTCTTGTCTGAAGGGATGCTTCTGGCATCACCAAAGAAATTAAGGAGGGAAAGTGGAGTCATTTCCTCATACAGTGGACCGTTTTCTGGAAGATATCCAATTCGGTTGGCAACCTCATCACGGTTTTCTGCCACTTCCATCCCACAGACTTTCGCCGTACCAGCAGAAGGGGCAAGGAATCCAGTCAGCATTTTCATGGTCGTGCTTTTTCCTGCCCCATTGGGTCCGAGGAATGCAACGACCTCTCCGCGTTTGATTGAGAAGCTCAGGTCTTCAACGGCGATGAAATCACCGTAGTATTTACTGAGACCTTCAGTTTCGATCATGATGTCCGAGTATGAATTATCAGTCATAATATAAGGATTAGGGAATAAGGGTTTGAAAGAGTTAAAACTCTTGAGGCGTTGCCCAAATCTAAATTTGTGCAATAGATAAAAAAATCTTATTATGCCGATGCTTCAAGAAAAATCATCTGCATATAGAAAATTGGATAAATCAAGCTTTCAGTAAATTCTCGTCCAATGGGTACCATCCAAACACTTTGGAGTTTGCTTTTTGAATGAAGAAATTCTCGCCAAAACGCTTGTTATTCTATTAATGAGTTTAATTTAGTAATTATTAACTCCCAAACAATTTTAATATCATGCAAAATCACGAAACTCTTCAAAATGCAGCCGATCAAGCCCGTGGATTGGCCATCGATGCCATTCACGCCTGTTCTTCCGGCCACTTGGGCTTACCGCTTGGGGCTGCCGAAGTCGGAGCTGTTCTTTTTGGCCAGGACTTGGAGGTTGATCCTTCTGATGCCCAATGGATTAACCGTGACCGGTTTATTCTATCAGCCGGCCATGGAAGTATGTTTCTTTACGGTTGGCTGCACCTTGCAGGATTTGATCTTCCCTTGGAAGAAATCAAAAACTTTCGCCAATTGCACAGCAAGACACCCGGGCATCCCGAGTATATGGAAACTCCTGGCGTCGAGTGCACCACTGGACCACTGGGGCAGGGAGTAGGCAATGCAGTGGGCATGGCAATTGCGGGAAAAATGGCTGCTGCTCACTTCAACACTTCAGAGCATGAGATTTTCAATCACCAAGTGATCGCACTTGCAGGTGACGGGTGCTTACAGGAAGGGGTGGCATCAGAAGCTGCATCTCTGGCTGGTCATCTTGCCCTTGACAACCTTACGCTTATCTATGATTCAAACGATGTCACTCTGGATGCCATGGCTGACGCTTCCCAAAGTGAGAGCGTAATCGACCGCTTTGCAGCCTACGGTTTCAATTGCATACGGATTGAAGACGGACATGATATGGACGCAATCGCGGAGGCTCTTTCCCAGGCTCGTGAACAAACGGACCAGCCCACTTTTATTGAAGTCAAGACCACCATTGCCAAGGGCATTCCCGAAGTTGCCGGCACCGCAGGAGGACATGGTGAAGGCGGAGCGAAATTTGCAGAATCCGCACGCCAGGGACTCGGTCTTCCCGAAGAAACTTTTTATGTTTCCGATGAAGTCCGTGCCTTCTTCGATCAGCATAAGGCTGAGCAAATTGGAAAACGGCGGCAATGGGATGCCACATTCACAGCATGGAAAAACGCCAACCCCGAAAAAGCCGCCTTGCTGGAGTCCGGACTGAACCGTGAGGTACCGGTTGATCTTATGGATCAGGTGCAGGTTTTTCCGGAGGACGCTAAGGTCGCCACCCGTGCCGCCGGCAGTCAGATAATCAATGATCTTTCCAAAGCTATGCCTCTTTTGATCAGTGGATCTGCTGACCTTCATGGATCCACAAAGAACTACATAAAGGATGTCGGAGATTTCACCTCTGACAATCATGGTGGACGCAATATGCTTTTTGGAATTCGTGAGCATGCCATGGGTGCAATTGTCAACGGCATTGGATACTACGGGATCTTCCGTCCATCCGGTGCAACTTTTGCGGTATTTGCCGACTACATGAGAGGATCCGTTCGACTCTCCGCTCTCACCAACCTACCAATTTTTCATATTTGGACCCATGATTCCGTGGCCGTTGGCGAGGATGGACCCACCCATCAACCGGTTGAAACGGTTAGTGGATTGCGGGTTATTCCTAATCTTGATGTTATTCGCCCTGCTGACCCTGAAGAGACTGCAGGAGCTTTCGTGGCTGCCCTTCAAAGAATTGACGGTCCGACTGGACTGATTCTTACCCGTCAGGGTGTACCAAATCTTAATGAAATTTCCGTTTCTGACCGTCGCAACGGTGTACTCAGGGGCGGATATATTATCCGTAAAGAACAGGATGAGATGGAACTGATCATTCTCGCATCTGGCAGTGAAGTTTCGGTTGCCATTGAAGCCGCCAAACAACTGGGCAATTCTGTACGGGTAGTATCCATGCCGTGCATGGAACGTTTTGACCGGCAGGAAGAAGAGTACAGGGAATCCGTTCTGCCCAGAGGATTCCGTCACCGTATGGCAGTGGAGGCTGGGGTTTCCGACCTTTGGCGCAAGTATGTCGGTCTGGAAGGGGTGGTCGTCGGGATTGACAGGTTCGGGTTGTCAGCTCCCGGGAGCACAGTTCTGAACGAGCTTGGTATTTCCGTGGAGAATGTCGTCAAACAAGCTGCTCTTGCGGGTCTTAGGGTCTAGATTTTTTCCTCAGGGGATTTCATTCGATTCTGGTGCTTCAACTAGGGGCATAGATTAATTCAATATTTGTAAACACATGCGCTTTTTCTCTCGTATTGCTCTTTGTTTGCGCACTAGCGTGGGAAAATGAAATCATACCTTCCTCTACTTATCGCGACTTTAATGGTGGCGAATCCACTATCATATAACCTTAAACTAGGAGCGGAGGAAAAACCCCCCTTCGAAGAAGTTTACAAAAAAATGGATTCGGAAGTAAGGGCTGCTCTAAAAAAAGACCGTTCCGAAGGACTTAAGGAATTGGAAAGGGTGGGCAATCTTCTTTCAAAAGATTATCCCAAAGAATTCATGCCATACGCAATGCTCCATGCATTTGCCCGAATGACTCCCGATAAGGAAAAAAGTTTGAAGATTCTTAAAGGTCTTGCTGAGCTTGATGAATCGGACCCCAAAATTGCCAAGGTAGTTTCTCAGGCCAGGGGAGAGCTCAAGAAAATGGAAGCCCTGGGTAAGCCATTGAAGATGAAATTTACCGCCTTGGACGGACGGGAGGTGGATCTTTCTATGATGAAGGGAAAAGTCGTCCTGATCGATTTCTGGGCCACCTGGTGCGGGCCCTGCGTGCGGGAGATTCCCAGCGTTAAAAAGACCTATGAGGAATTACATTCCAAGGGATTTGAGATCATTGGCATATCTATGGACAGCGATAAGGGTAAACTTGAGGATTTTCTGGCTAAGAACGATATGTCCTGGCCTCAGTTCTTCGATGGCAAGGGCTGGAAGACGAGCCTCGCACAGGAACACGGTATTAGTAGCATCCCTGCGATGTGGTTGGTTGACAAGGAAGGCAATCTGGTCGACCAAAATGCCCGTTCTGATCTAGAGGAAAAAGTGCAAAAGTATCTTGCGATGTGATTTCATATTTTACGGAAAAATAGATTTCTTTGGGCGATGAACCTGTTTTATCGCATCCTCTTAGCTTTTCTATTTTTTTACTCCCTCTGTCTGTCAGGCAGCGAAAAAATTGATCCTTCGGTTGATCTGAATAAGTCGGGCTATCTGCCTGTTTATGTTCGGATGAGTGACCAGTTGATAACAGGAGCGGGAGAGTATGAAAGACTTTCGATTGAACATTCGGTTCATTCTCGGTCTGAAAACCGCCGGCAGGTCCTGTCGATACTCCGTCAGAAAGCGAAGGATTCTTGGGATATACTGAGCATGGAAGTGAGGATGCTGTCTAGGCAGGGAAAACTTCGTAACATTCAGGAGTTTTGGATCGTTAATGGATTTTCCTGTCTCGCCACGAACTCCGCCATAGAAGAACTCGCCGGGCATCCGGAAGTATCCTACATCTATCTTGATCGCTTTTTCAAACCGGGTCGCCGTTCTTCCACACTTAATCGGACAGAATTCCTCGCCATGAAAGCCGTCCATGCGGAGTGGGAAAAAAAGGGTTTCCAAACAACACAGAATTTGAAAATACCGTGGAATGTCAGGGAAATCGGTGCCCAAACTGCGTGGAATGAGGAAAACGCAACCGGCAAGGGGGTCAAGGTGGCAGTAATTGACACGGGAATCGTATCCACCCCGCCCTTGATCCATGCGCTCGCCAAAAATCCAAATGAAGAACTCAATGGGATTGATGATGACGGGAACGGTCTGGTTGACGATCTTTTCGGATATAATTTCATCGAGAATAATGGTAATATTATAGACTCAGGAGCAACCACTTCACATGGCAGTGCGTGTGCCGGAATAATTGCCGGACGCCCGTCTATTTCCGGCTTGCAAACCGCAATGGCTCCTGATTCAAAAATAATGGTTCTTAAAGGTGGCTTTGATCTGCGCAGTTTGGAATATCTCATGACCAACGGTGCTGATGTGGTTTCTATGAGTTTCATGATCGTAAATCGCGATCTTGGCCAGATTCGCGGACTTTTCCGCAATGCATTTGAGCACCTCTCTCTGGGAGGTGTGCTCTCCGTTGGTGGAGCGGGAAATTATGGTTCTAAATCCCGACATGCGATGCCTAAGGGTAAGCAAATTGGACTTCCCAAGGATATACCCTGTGTTCTAGCCATTGCCGGGGTGGACCGTTCCCGATCTCAATTACCATTCAGCAGTGAGGGTCCATGCCATTGGGAAGGAGTTCACTTTTTTTCCGATTATCCGATATCCAATTCCTTAACGAAGCCTGATCTTGCCGCTTTCCCAGCTGGATTCCCGGTTTGGAATGTTACAGGTTCCCATAAAGTAAGAAGGGATTGGGTCGAAGTGGAAAAGGACCGGGGTGGGTCTCTGATGATTGGCCCGGCGGGCAATTCTTTCTCCGGTCCACATGCTGCCGGAGTGGCGGCTTTGATCCTATCCGTTAATGCTGAGCTCAATCCCTGGGAAATTAGCGAACTTTTAAGGGAAACTGCCCACGACCTTGGACCCAAAGGACATGATTTTAAATTTGGAGCCGGTTTAATTGACGCACTCGCTGCAGTTCGTGCAGCCAAGGAAAGAAATTAGTTCTTAAGGCGTTCAAGAATGTCTTGAGCGACCAACTCCGCCAGTGCCTGTGAGCCGTGGGGGAAATAGTGAACATTTGCCTCCCGCATCCAGTCGTTCATATTCACTTTGCTCGGGGTGAAGAGGTCGAGGGTGGGCACGCCGTGCTTTTTCATAATCAAGCTGGCCGCTTGGTTATATTTTACTGAATCTCCAACATATCTGGCCTTGGAACCTGGAGGAATCGGTGTGGTGTTGCGCCAGACCACTTGCTTGGCGGATTTTTTCATCCGAACAACCAGTTTTTCCAGGTTTTTTTCATAATCCGACAGAGGTACCTGGACCATTCCACCCTGCTCCCTGGGAACCAGGTTGGTACCATCCTTTCCCATAAACTTCAGATCATGCAGACCCCAATTGAAATGAATTAGATCCCAGTTTTTATTACCCAGCCATTTTTCAATCTCGGCTATTCCTTTGGTGGTGGGTCCTCCGTTGGTGGGAATCCTGTGCAAATTAACTTTTCCCTTGAGCAATGCCCGGGTGGGCAGGGTGTATCCTATACTTATGGAATCTCCGATGATCAGAGCATGGGGAAGTCCATTAACCCCGACAATAGGAGTCATAGGGTTTACGCGGACTGGTTTCTTTTTCTGCTGAGCTTCCGTTAATGTATAAAGAGAAAAAATAAATGTCATTATAAGTACCGGAAAGAATTTCATAGAATTACAAAGATCTATTTTAAACGAGGTTCGCAATCATCAAATTATTCGAACTAATAATTTAATTAAATGGGATTGTAATTTGACGAATATTGTTAGTTTGTTTGAATGATTCTTAATGAGATTTTCTTTGGTTCTTTGGCTCTTGTTTTCAATTCCCTTGCAGGCGGATAAATTTCCCGAGCTTCTGAATACCGAGTCGACCACTGATTCCAATCCGCCCAGTGCGGAGGAAAGTGCTCAGTCTTTTTCTTTGCCCGATGGTGTGAAGGTACAGGTCTGGGCGGGTGAACCTGAAGTACAGAATCCGATTGCGATGGCATGGGATCGTAAGGGACGGATGTGGGTCGCGGAGAATTACACCTACGGAAGCCGAAAGGTAAGGTTCGACCTCAGCCTTCGGGACCGGGTGATCGTGCTTGCGGATGAGGACGGGGATGGCCGGGCGGAAACCCGGAAAGTATTCACCGATAAAGTGCAGATGCTGACCAGCGTGGAGGTCGGACATGGAGGAGTCTGGTTGATGTGTCCTCCACAATTGCTTTTCATTCCCGACCGGGACGGGAATCTTGTTCCCGACGGGGAGCCGGAAGTGATGCTCGACGGGTTTGATGTGGCCCGTGGAAATTACCATAATTTTGCTAATGGTTTGCGCTGGGGACCGGATGGATGGCTGTATGGTAGATGTGGACATTCCTGCCCCGGTAAAATCGGGGTGCCGGGTACATCCGATGAGTTGCGATATCCGATTGACGGGGGAATCTGGCGTTATCATCCGAAGCGAAAAGTCGTCGAGGTGCTGGCTCACGGTACGGTCAATCCATGGGGACATGACTGGGATGAGCACGGTGAATTATTTTTTATTAATACGGTGATCGGGCATATGTGGCACATGATTCCCGGTGCCCATTACCGTGAGTCAGGCAGTGGGGCATCCCAGAATCCATTGATCTATGAACGGATGTCCCAGCATGCGGATCATTTTCACTACGACACCAATCTTGCCTGGCACAAGTCACGTAACGGGGCGGCCAATGATTTTGGGGGCGGGCATGCCCATGTGGGAATGGCAATCTATCAGGCCGATCATTTTCCCAGTGAATGGAGTAACCGTTTGCTTACTTGGAACCAGCACGGCCGGCGGCTCAACAGGGAAAGGTTAAAAAGAAAGGGCAGCGGATACACTGGGGTGCACGAAAAAGATGTTTTTCTTAATGCAAACGAGTGGTTCCGTGGAATGGAAGTTAGCGTCGGCCCGGACGGGGCGATCTACGGGCTCGACTGGAGTGATACCGGAGAATGCCATGACCATACCGGGGTGCACCGGACGAGTGGCAGAATTTACAAATTTTTTCACCAAAAGAATCCGTTGGCGGATTTGACTGTTCTTAAAAAGGCAGAAGCTGATCCGGAGGCGCTCATTCGACATCCCAATGCATGGTTTGCCCGTCAATGGTTACAGTCACTTTCAGAAAATAGACTGCCACTTCGTGAGAAAACCATTCGGATCTGTGAAGAAATCCTTGTCGATAAAAAGATAAAGGCATCGATCCGGTTACGGGCAATGTGGGGACTGCACGCATTGAATAAACTGATTCCAGAAAGATATTTCGATGATCCGAATGAACATCTTCGTACCTGGG
>MDTB01183624.1_pt1 | contig 43134 bp, 49 predicted proteins | sample 811161 | NCBI WGS metagenome assembly MDTB01 (sample SAMN05326650, study PRJNA326480) | marine metagenome | isolation source: seawater | place: Mediterranean Sea | collected 2009 | reverse complement strand
CGTAATAAAAACATTGAGGTACAAATTGTGCGCGGGGGACACGAGGATATATTGGACCTCCCTTAGTATCAACACATGCATGCTTTGTAAAGTTCCAGACCCCTCTTTTCCAGAGACGCGCCTTCGTCCATTCAATAGTCATATCCAGGCACTCATCGATAGAATTGTATTCATCGTCATTAAAACATGCATGATAAGCAGAAAAAAAACGTTCGATTGGGTTTCTTAATATTGCGAATTTAAATCCATCAAAGTTTGCAAGATCCATCTCATAACTAGTTGCATGACCACTACCGTTAAAATTTGGCCAGTTCATGTCATTATAATGGCCGTTATTTTTTAGTGCTTCAGAGACCGATCTCCCTGCATTTTTTGCTATGTGCACAAATGCTAAATCTTTTGATAGTAACGACATTTTTTTCCTATGTTATAAATTTTTCTGCTTTGCGTTTTAAATATATTTTATGGTCTGGGTCACCTTCAAGACTGTTTTTTTTCCATAATTGATCATGACCAAAGGATCCGGCGTTGGCATATTCCGGTAAAAATTGCGCAAATTTATCTCGAGTTTTTTCATCCGCCATCACTATATCTGGATGTAAATGCCTAATAATAACGTCTTCAATAAACGTTTGTTTGTTCAGCATGTTGCCCACTTCGGTAAATTCTGCATCGCACCAAAAGCTTTGATATGACGGATGGTATATGTAATTAAACCTTTCGTAATATTTTCGGCCAAGAATACACAGGGTGTTTAGGTCCTTTCTCCATCCATCAAAAAACCATAAGACGCCATCAGTATCTGGATAATGCTCGAGCATTTTTTTACGTATTATCTGATCAAAGCCGGGTATTTCTGGAATCATGTCGTCAGAAATTAATACTAATATATCCCATTCGTCAGCTGGGACGTCGGCATTAATAGCCATAATTTTTGACGTATTATCACCATAAACATACTTAAGATTTTTTTTTGACTCCATATACGCCTTAGCGTTAGCGCTGTTCATTGCTGTGTCGTCAGTATCCAAAGTTATTACAAATTCAGAGTTATCTAGATCCTGAATGTACTCGTAATATCTATCAAGACACCTTTGAAACTTTAGTGGCCTGTCGCGTGTTGGATACTTATAAAGAATTTTCACAGGGTTTCCTGGTTTGTACTAGTGTTTCTTCTATAGAGATACAGTTTTTCTGTAAGCACGCTAGTTCGCCCCAACAAAGATGTTACACGGAAATTAAAATCTGAATCTTCTGACAAAAGTGTTCGGAGACCCACATCTGGTGGATTGAATCTTATACCCATGTCGTAAACTCCGCGGGCAAACATTGCACTGACTCCGGCTGTCTCAACTTCACCGGTGTAATAGTGGTTTATGCTCGGGTGTTGGAACCCTGACAAAACTAACTGTGTTACGTTTTCGGGTTCAATCACGGAAAATTGCTCGTCTCCAAGCGTCGTTCCTATCTTGTTAGATATATCGTTTTCATTCCAACAATGATAAAACGAACATAGGTTATGGATCGTGTTTGTTGCTGTTAATGTTTTATACTGATATTCAATTCTTTGAGCTAGCGAAACATCGTCGGCATCATGAGAAGTACATATTTGAGCATCTGATGTTCTTATTGCTTCATTGAGTGCGTGCCACTTGCCATAGTTTTTCTCAAAATTTAAAAATCGGATTCTGTTATCCGTTTTCATTTTGTCGTAAACGATATCGTGTACAGCTGATATATCCTCAGATCCGTCGTCGACTACACATATATCTAAATTACTATAAGTTTGATCCTGTATTGATTCAATTGCCTGTTTTAGATATTTACTGTGGTTGTAATTGCAAATCGTTACTAGTATTTTCTGGTCCATTCATTATTTCCGGTTGTTTTATATTAAGTGTTAAATGAGGTACTTTTGCATTTAAATCTACTTTTTGGTGGAAAATCCATCCGCCTAATTTTTCTTCTAGATCCTTTGCCAGTGTTGTGATATCTTTATCTGTAACCTCTGACCATGGTTTTTCAAAAAACATGTTATTTTCGGCTGTGTCTTCTTGTGACACATCATAAAGTGATTCCCAGTGTCTTTGCCAAAACCCTCTATATGTTTTTATTTTTCTTTCAATATCATACCATGAGTAATGAAATACGCCTGGTACTTTGGTAACAAGCTCTTCGAACAGAACGTTATACTCTTCCAAAGCTTTTTCATCTCCAGAGAATGCCAGTTCTCTTTTCTCATGCATTTCTGGTGTGTAAAAGCATGCATGTTGCAATGGGTCACCGGTTTCGGCGCTGATATAGTCACAACCATCAGTACCCTGCATTGCATATGTTTCGCCGTTTTCATCAACAACCCTGAGCGCCTTTGGTATACCATGAGTAATATAAGGCTTATTGCGACTTAGACGCCACTTCCAAGGGTTAACGTCTAGCCTTACTTTTCCTTGTGATCCCCAATATTCTACGACTGGAAGTGATATCAAATCAACAAAGACAGGAAACTGCGGAATCAGTTTAAAAACTAAATGCTGGTGGTTTTCATGAACAATTTCATCAACGTCTTGCTGCCAACAATATTTTTGTGTACATTTAGCTCGAGCACGTGCCTTTTGCTCACCATCTTGTACGGCTGATCTTTTTGCAGTCCAGTCTACAATATGCTGGTATATTTTTATTTTTTCGTTTTTCTCTGCTAGCTCTTGTAAGCTTTCCCATGTCCCGTCTGTCGATCCACCATCCATTACGACAACCTCTTCACAGAAAGGAAGCATCGAAGTTATAGACTGTACAAACGGATATTTTTGATCGACGCAATTATATGTAGTTGTGTAACCTGAAATTCTAGGGTGAACATCCATATCATCCAAAGTATTTAACCAAAAATGTTGAGCACGACCGGTTAAATAATCCCATATGTCTTCATCAGTTCCCCCAGTAAAGGGAAATTCAGAAGCATGCTGCACATTTTCGTTGACGATTACTTTTTTTCCAAGTAGCTGTGCTTCTAAAACCATTCGCGGGCATGTATCACCTCCAGGTGGCATATATACGATTCCACTGGATTCAGACATTTTTGTTAAAAATTCACCATAGGGTAAATCCCAAAGCACGTCATATTCAAGATTGTTCTGCTCACAATACGCGATTGACGCATCTTTACCCTTGATCCAAGAATCTGATCCGAGAACTATATACCTGCCATTGTCAGTGGCATTCTGACGCAGTTCTGCGAGTTTTGCGAAAGTATGGTGGTCAAAAACACTCGACAGTATAATTTGTCGAGATCCTTCGTTTGGGTTTTCCAGAAACGGAAAGTAATTTGCGTATGTCTCAAGTTGCTTTTCAGACATCCAAAATACTGTTTTGGCGCCATGTTTAAATGCCGAAACCATCTTGCCATGCATTGATTCTTCGCAATTGCACTCTTCACCAGTCTCAAACTTATGTTTGTCTCTTGATCTAAATTTGCAATATTTGTAATCGTATTCTAAGATAGAATATTTACAGCGTTGAACAAAATGCGGTATTAAATTCGGGTTTAAAGAAGTGTAATTTCCGAATATCCAATATTTTTGATATCCAGATTGCACGGTTGCTTCTGTAATCTGTGAAGCTCTCACCTTGCATATGTTGATACCGTTCGGTGCAGATTCAATAATTGCCTTGGTTGTTAGCTCAGCTCCACCGGCATAATCCTCAGCAAAAAGATCCGCAACAAATACTACGTTACAATCAGCAGGAATTATAAATTCCTTGTTCTCTTCGAACATACTTTTTTCGAACATTAATTTCTCCGATATTAAATTTATACTATTATAAACCTAATTTACCAGAGTATAAAATTATTTTATCCGCAATGATATGTACATGCTGTTAGATACTTTTTGTATGGTGATCCGTTGTGATCGATAGTTTCAGACACAGAATCCCAATCAATATTTTCTACGCACTTTGCAACTGTGGCTGAGCGTAGTACGTCGTCAGATTGCAGCTCACCATATCCCTCAATATCGGATGAAACAATATAGTCGCCGTTTTCAATGTCACCATTTTTATTGGTTACCCACACTTGGCCTTCTCCGAGAGAGTTAACAAGAATGTGTACTTCATTATTTTTGACACCCCACTCTTCGACATACCCAAGGTATCCATATGGCTCATTATCACCAACATAGTGTTCAGCAATAACGCCAAACACCTTTTTGCTATTTGCAGATGAAGTTAATTGCACTTTAGGAATGCCTGTGCTTACACCTACGCTTGTCGGTGATTTTGCCCATACTTGTCCAGTGGATTGTACAATCATCCCTACCTCGCCGCGGGCGGCTGAAGATATGACAGTGGGGTGATGGCCCGTAAACGAATTATTCAGCTCAACACCACCAGATCCGTCACCACGTATTTGACCTCTCCTTGTGCCAGCGGTGAAAAAGCCAATAAAAGTATGATTTGTTGTTGGACTCGAGCCATACGAGTGATCAAGCTTCAAAATGTCTGTTGCGGAGTTTGCAGTCGTATTTTTCATGTGTGCAATGTACTGATCAACACCACCCGCTCGAGCTTGCTGCAAATCAAATGCAAAATCTTCTGTGTTCGAGACAGTCAGCACAGTGTCTGAGTTGTCTTTAAATGTAAACGTACCGCCATCTGCATTAAATTCGATATTGCTGTCACAATCGATTGTAAAATCACCGGCCACGTCTATTTCGGGAGTAGTATCCAGATTAAAAGTAAATCTTGTACTGCCTGCATCCGCAAAAATTATATCGTCGCCGGCTGCATCTAAAGTAATATCGCCACCGGCGTCGAGAGTTATTGATGTTGCAGCATCAATTGTAACACTGCTCGATCCGTCAAGTGTAAACGCACCAGACACATCAAGCTCCGGTGTACTGTCAACATTAAATGTAAACCTTGTACTCGAACCATCATCCATTTTGATCTGGTCGCCGTCAGCCGACAACGTAATATCGCCTGAAGAATCTAGTTTTAGAGCAGTCCCAACAATGTCGTTTCCTGTAACAGTTAAATCTCCTGCAATTGTCACGTCTGCACCACTCATTGTAACTGCAGTGGTACCATCTGACGCTTTAATATCGTTACCGCCTACCTGAATATCTCCGGCAAGTGTTATAAGTCCATCTGATCCAACCCTAAGTTGTTCTACAGAAGCTGTATCATCGTCGTCGTTGATTGCCGATGTACCTAAAACAAGATAACCACCTTTATCGTTACCAGAATGAGACTCAGCTGCATATGCTGCAATAAACGCTGACGCATTAAGAATAGTAGCAGGTACGTTACCGTCATTCGAATCAAACCCAATTCCACCAAGCAGATCATTTGTGGTAGTAGAAGTGTCTCTACGCACTATTAAAAGACCAGGTTCTCCTTCGGCTGTACCATCACCACCTAGCATTGATATACCATTCGAATTAATTCTTGCAGTTACAGCGTTGTTTGCGTAAAGGTCCAGGCGTCCATCATCAGAAGAACCAGTTAACTGTGACCAAGTTTTGCTTGAGTAGGGGTCCTTTGTTGTAGTAACACCTTTGATAGCTAAGCGAGTGTCTGCGTATCCTGAGCCTAAATCGCCCACACCCAAACCTATTTGGCCTGTGTCTCCTCGAAGGAAAAATGAGTGATCTGCGTCGACGTTTCCATGTGCTGGAGTACCATTTCCGGCTGTCGTAATTGCTTCCATTCTTATATTACAATCAGTGCCAGCTTCGTTGAGAACAATAACGTTATCCGTAGATTCTTTAAGCTTAAGAAACCCAAAACCGCCGACTTCAAAAGTTATTTCATCTTCGAAAAAACGCATTTTTGTATCTAGATCGCCTTCATGTTTGATGTCATTAGCAAACTGAACGCCATTATTACCCATAAATTTAGGTGCTGAATTACCCGAAAACGTGACTTCATTGGTAATTTCTCCAGAAGTACCATTAAATGTCAATGCTGTATTACCGCCGGCGTCCTTAATGTCGTTCCCTGAAACAGTAAGATCTCCAGCTATTGTTACGTTTTGGTTTGCATCGACCGAGATAACGTTTTCTCCGTCGCCGTTTTTTATACTATCGTTGTTGGGTATTTGGATAGAACCAGCAAATGTCGCAACCCCGGTAGTGGGTGACAAAGAAAGTATTGTCGTCGATGCGGCGTTTGTACCTGTACCTGAACTACCTCCTGCTTGAGCGACTTTGAAATCTATGCTACCACCGGCAGCATTACCGGTACTTGGGCCACCAGATATTGTTATATTTTTACCAACTGTATCAGTACCTGAGACACCCAACACTGATATCTCTGCATTTTGTCCGTTGCCAAACGTTAGATCTCCGCCGGCGACATTGACGTCGGTAAATTCAGCTGTTGCTTGGGTTACGTTACCAACAATATCAAGATTACCAGACCCATCAAAAGAGAAAATTACGTTTCCGCCGCTATCAAGAATGTCGTTACCACGGATCATCACATCTCCGTTAACATCTAGAGCTCTAGAGGGAGAAGTTACACCGATTCCAACTTTGCCGTCAGACGTAATCCGTACTCGTTCTGTCAAAGCGTCGTCAGACGCACCTGAGTTATCGTTGTTGTTTGTTGCGAATACAATATCAGCACTGTGGTTAGCAGCGTCGGCACTTGTACGTAATGCAGCAATCGATGCGCCAATACGGTCGACGTTTTCTTCATCCGCTACATCAAAAGCGATACCGGCAAAAGCGTTTTGTGTTGTTGAATGGTTCCGGACAGCTAACCCATAGTGTGTGAATTCATTGGTCGATGCATGCACCTGGTTCGAATCTGTACGTATGTCAACAAAAGTTTGAGGGTTTCCAGACTGCAGTGCGCCAAAAAGAACGTGAGGCGTCGATGCACTAAATTTTATATTTGTATCGTTATTTGCATTTTTTATTTTGTTTCCGCCGGCCTTGAGGTCGGCGCCGGCTGTGACGTTTCCAGTGGCTGTAATATCAGTAAACGTTACGTTTCCAAGATATGTTGCAGAGCCTGAGAAAACTGTAGCTCCTCCAAACACGGTTGATGTTTTTCCATAAGCTGCAGTATCAGATCTTAAACCTCCAGAAACATAAAGATAAACATCCTTACCTACGTTTTCTGTATAATGAGAAACACCTTGTGTTCCTGCAAATGAGATCGAGGCCGAAGAAGCAACCTTCGCATTGTTAGATCCAGCATGTACGCCTTGGAAAAACGTTGATTCGTCTGAGATTCCTACCACAGCCAATTGAGTAAGTGTTTTTACTGTATTATTTCCGTCGTCAAACGTTAGATCAGAACCAACTCTTTTTATAATTGTATCTTTGTTGAAGAATAAACTTCCAGAAACTGACAGGTTTGATGGCGTGTTAATACTTCCAGATGCGACGATATCGCCTCCAAACAACGCGGTGCCTCTGTGGGTTTTGCTATCAACATTTCCAACGGTACCAGAGACATAAAAGGCTATGTCTGTACCCACAGCTTCGTCAACCCCACTTTGCAACGTGCCATTACTCAAGACTCGAACTCGAGTATTATCAGCATCTTCTTTCATGTCCAGCATTTCGCGGCCACCAGCTGATGTGCGGAGTCGGTCACCGTTGAATCTGATAAATGTATCTGCATCACCACTACGTTTAATATATTCGGCCACATTTAAATCAGCAAACGCGGTTGTAAGGCCATGAAGTTCTATAGTAGCATTATTACTGTTGTTACCTATAGCTATAGTATCGGCAGTGCCGATTGTCATCGATTTTCCAATAGCAATTGAATCATTTCCATTAACAGTATTTGATCGACCAATTGCGGCCGCATAGTCTCCGGCTGCAGTATTACTTTGTCCTCCGAGCACCGCTGAGTAATCGCCGCTAGCTGTTGCGGCTTCGCCGCCAACAACAACCGAAGATATTCCTGAAGCTGTATTATTACCTGTTGCAGATCCAAGCGCTAGAGATCGTGCACCGGAAGCAATTGTTTCATTACCAATTGCAATCGCTCCAGCGGTGGCGCTGCCACCTATATTACCTGCTCGAGCATCGAAACCAAGTGCAAACGAATTCGTGCCCTGCGCTTGTGGTGGTGTAGTAAATGTACCGCTTTCTTTTACAGATATCAGGCCTATCGAGTTATGGTCTTTGTCTAAAAGTGCACCTGAAACTACAAGATCTCCTCCAAACACTGTAACTCCATTTCCGGAGGATATACCATCTATCGCCCCGGAAACAAAAAGATGTACATCTTGGCTTGCACCAGCATCGTCTCCAATTGATATATAATCTAGACCGGCATTTACAAAGATTGCTTTTTGTTTGTTAACAGTCTCAACTCTAAAGTCAAGATTTGTATTTGCACCCTCATTTACTACTACAGAAGAGCTAGCTCCATTTTCGACAATGTCAATAGCGCTTACGTTACCTGCTGTAACAGTAATTCTGTCATCAAGAAAACCAATTTTTGTATCTGCATCTCCATCTCTTTGGATTTCACCGCCGACTACAACCGTGTTTGTTATTTTTGTTGATGCATCGCTAACCTCAACACGGTCTGCGTTGTTTGTTTTTATTTTTACAGAACCGCCGACGCCAAAATCGATAACATCATTTGCAGAGCCGGCACGACCAATCGTTGTAAATGTGTCTTTTGTTATACTTTCAATCGATGTTTGTGTTGCAGCAACAGAAAGGGCTGAACCTCCTCCGCCATCTATACCGGTACCCGCAACCGATGAAGCAAGAGCATCCGAATCGATGCCGCCGTCTTTGACGGAAATTGTTTTTGCTGCAGAACCATCATATGTGGTCCCGGTATTTAATGATATAGTTGCATTGTCTACGGTTATTGCGTTTGGCACTTTTAAAACAGAAAGGGTGTTTGAAGACACTTCAATCGTGGAAGTATCAGCAACATTAGTGTTAAGCATTGAGCCTTCAACTGCATTGCCGGCAATGGTTAGTGCACCACCGTCTGCAACTGTTGCGTCACCAGAAACTACGCCGAAGAAATGATCTCGGAGGGAATCGACACCGACCTTTTTGACTGCTGCAGCGTCGTTGTCATGAATCATCAAATCATCGGCATCGTTAATATCTGCATGGGCAAGTTCAGATTGTCCAGATATTATATCGTCATTGAGCATGCCGTGATGAACAGCAGCGGATCCAATCGTTAGGGCGCCGCCGGCTGCTATAGTTGCATCACCGGAAACGTCATTAAAAACAGCGTCTCTTACAACGCTAAAGTCTGCTCTTTTAACGACACCAGCATCTGAAATTAGTAATTCATCTGTGTCAGCTACGTCGCCAGTCATTTCACCTTGTGCAGAAATGACGTCTGTGTTTAGCATTGTTCCATGGACTGCGCCGCCAGCAATGGTTAGGACTCCCCCTGCCGCGACTGTGGCGTCTCCGGAGACGTCGTTGAATACTGCATCACGTAACAAACTAAAGTCTATACGCTTTAACGCTCCGCCATCATTGATGACTAGTTCATCAGCGTCGTCAACATCGCCAGTCATCTCTGTCTGGTTTGTGATTGCGGCTACACCTAAAGATAAGTCTCCTCCAGCAGCTATGGTTGCGTCACCTGATACATCGTTAAAAACCGCATCTCTAACCACGCTGAAATCAACACGTTTTAGTGCACCTCCGTCGTTTATTAATAATTCGTCGCCATCAACAACATCACCAGTCATAGCAGTTTGGTTTGTGATTGCAGCAACACCTAACGACAAATCGCCACCTGCTGCGATTGTAGCGTCTCCACTAATGTTAGCAAATATTGCATCCTCTAGATTTGAAAACGTAATTTTCTTTTCTGTGCCGCCATCGGAAAAAACAAAATGATCATCCGTTTGATGGATCCCCGTACCCCCGAGTGCACCCAGACCGTCGATATTCAAGCTTACAACGCCCGATGCAGCTGCTAAGCCATCGCCGGCTAGTTTTGTTGCAACATTTGCAAGCGTAATTTTTTTGACTTCGTTAGCAGCGTTTACATCGGCAACGGCGAATAGGTCACCGTCGGCGATATTCGCGTTTGTTAATGATCCGGTAAGTTCGTTGATATCAAGGTGAAAAGACGTATTTGTGACGCCCAATGACTGTTGGCCTAGACCATTTCCGGCTTGGGTAGTTGTTGGTGTAATATTTGTTTCTTTATAAACTCCAGAGTTTTGTAACCCAACAAAAATTGAACCGGTAGATACAAACAAGGACCCTGAATTATTGTTAACAGCGTTTTTAATCCTCGTTTGACCGGCGCCGTCTGGAGCCGCACCAATATCTCCTAAAATAATAGCGCCTGAAAGATTTAAATCGGAAGGCTGCGAAAAGTCGACTTCCAATATTTGTTTTTCCGCATATAGTGTTCCAGACACAACTAGGTCTCCAGCAAATAAAGCTGTCCCTCTTGTTGCTGTTCCACGACTGTTAACAGTTCCATCAACGAAAAAGTTTACGTCCTTCTGAGTAAGGTCAGACTGAGCGTTCGATAGAAACTTTATTGCATCTTGTGAAGCTATCGTTTGAATAGCGGAAGATTTTGTATTAGTTTCTACTCTGAAATCTGTGTCCTCGCCTGTCTCATTAACGATAACAGCACCGGTATCACCTGTCTCTAATATAATTTTATCGGTGTCAAAGGATATCTTTGTGTCTGAATCTCCTATATGTTTTATGTCGGCTGGAATGTTTAAATCTCCAGCTAAAGTAGTACCACCATCACCTGCAAAAGCAATTACAGAATTACCACTTGAATCTTTTATGTTATTTCCAGAGACAGTTATATCTCCGTCAATTTGTAAATCTCCAGTATCGGCCAATGCTGCAATTTCGGTTGACGCATTGTTCATGAAGGCAAACTTTTGACTAGTTTCATCATTATCAGCATCGATTCTAAACGTAAGATTTCCATCTGATTTAACAATGAGGTCACCATCGGTCGGACCTATAATGTCTCCGCCGGTGACAGTAAGATCTCCCGCAATAGAAACATTCTGGTTAGCATCCATCGATATTGTGACTTCACCATCACTATTCTTAATGTCATTCCCTAAAACGGACACGTCACCAGTGACAATTAGATTTCCGGCAGAATCTAACACCATTTTTTCTGATGCGGCTTCGGAGAGTCCAGTTTTGAACGATAATTTTGTCGCGTTGTTTGTAGCTGAAAACGTTCCTTCTGCAACAGCAGCAATTTCTGCAGCTAACAGTATTGCATCAGTGCCAGAGGCTTCGTCGGGCGCGCTAAACGAAATGTTGCCTAAAATATCGTTGTTTGTAATTGTAGTGTCTGTATTTTGCAACTCTATAGTTGCACCACCGTTCCTTTTTAAAGTTAAAGCCGAGTCTGATATCAGGCTTCCACTAACATGGACATTTCCACCGAACAATACAGTTGCTTCATGGGCTGGATCACCTGCTGCCGTTGAACCAGAAATAAATGCCCAGACGTCCGTTCCAACCTTTCCTGTTCCTGCGGCGTTTCCTACGTTTCCTAATAGTGCTGTCGCTACTCCGCCGTCGATGTTTGTTGCAGCAGATGCTGAATAAATTAATAGACTTGGTTGTGATCCTACACTTGAACCGGAAACGATTAACTGTGTAGTCCTAAGCTGTTTAATTCTAAAATCTTTAGCCATTTGTGACTCTCCTAAACTGTACTTTGTGCGCTGTAATAAATACGGCCATAAAACTCTGCTGACGTAACAATATTAAAAGTTTTTCCGGTCACCCAATAAGATGAAATAGTCACGTTGCCGACATGTCGTACTGGAATATCAATTTCTGGGTTTGTATTTCCAACGCCTGTGAATCCCTTGTTTTCGAAAACAATAATATTGATTGCAGCGGGTTTTCGAACTGTTATCAGTGTAACTGTTTTTTGAGTCTCACCGTTAAAGTCGATAAACCCTTCTTCTAAAAATCCGTGAGGATTAGCAATACTGCTCATGATCCGATCTCCGTTATATGTAGATCGATCGAACCATCAAACGGTGCAGAAACTTCAACCGAGACCGACTGCGATGTTAAATTAGTAATCTTAACTAGTACCATATCACCAAGCTGTGAACGAACACCATGGGTTACTGTTGGCACGGTTGCGAACTTTTGTTCAAAAGTATACGTCATCGACGTTGTTCCGCTTGCTTCGTTAAAAACTAGTTTTGCGTTTTCGAGAATAATATTTTTTTCCGATTGCTTTGCAAGAACTGGTGCAAATCTTTTTGCTGGGTATATTTTTTTAAACCGGTTTTTGTCTATACTTTTGAATGCTGTTCCTGCCATTTTTATTTTCCTATAATATGAGCCCCGCAGCAGACGCCAAGTCGGATCTTTGACCCTTTGACAAGTTTACATGCGCAGCTAATTTTGAATTACGAAACTTGTCTATAACTATGCTTAAACCAGAAGACTGTCTATCAATATATGGCGTATCAATTTGGTCAATGTCGCCAAGTAAAACAATCTTTGAGCCAGTGCCTAGCCGGGTAATGATTGTTTTAAGCTCGTGTATTGTTGCGTTCTGTGCTTCATCAACTAATACCAAAGAATTGTTAAACGTTCTACCACGTATGTAAGGAATTGGTGCTACCTCAATTTCTCCATGGTCAATCATCATTTTGAAATACGTTAAATCTTTAAAGGCATGCCGTACGTTATCTAAAATTGGCATAAGCCATGGTTGCATTTTGTCTTCCATTGTTCCCGGTAAATATCCAAGATCCCGGCCAACTGGCTGCAAAGTTCGAGTGATAACCAATCTTTCATATCCGGTTTGAAATTCTTCCGGAATTTTTATCTGTCTGCTATTCCCACTCTTAAGCTTGTATAAACCAGCCATCAACGCTAGAAACGTTTTTCCTGATCCGGCCAAACCAGTTAAGGTCACCAATGGAATATTTGGATCAAGTAAAGCCTCAATTGCAAAACGCTGTTCGCTGTTTCTTGGCTCGACGTTTATAAAACCATCCATCTCATACCTAAGTTTTTCGATTCTGTTTTCTTTTTTGATTCCTAAAAACGATTGATTTTCTATCGCTTTACCAATAACAAAGCAATTTTTTTCGGCACCAAATATCTGCTCGTCCTCTGCGGTTAGTTCTAAAAAGCCATCATTAAAAAAACTGTCGATTGATTTTTTTGCGAAATCAATTTTTCGGTAGCCACGAAGATTGTCGACGTCGTTTTCAATGTGATCCTTATAATAATCTTCTGCTACAACACCAACTGCATCACATTTTACACGTAAGTTGATATCCTTAGTTATAACTAGGACGACTGTGCTTGGTTTAAGCTCTTGCAAATATTTTGCGCATGCTATAATATGGTTGTCATTATAAGATGTGTCCAATCCTTCTGGAACAAAAGATCTTAGAGGTTTTGTAACAAACTTGTATCTTATATCGTGTTCAGCGCAGATTGTCCAACCTTCTAAATCTTTTTCCATGTCACGGCAGGAGTCTAAATAACGATTGACATATCGTGCGTTTTCACCAAGTATACCTTGTTTTTCTTTGAACTTGTCAAGCTCTTCTAGGATACAAAGTGGTAACACCACATCGTTTCCAACAAACTGATGAATTGCTAGTTTATCATATAACATTACTGACGTATCGACAACAAATATTTTTCTACTCATTTTTTCCTCGTACAATGCTTGAAACTGCATTACAATTAGAATTATAATGGAGGTTATCAATGGATAAAGTATTAAATAAAACCACTTGCTTTAAAGAACACTTAGAAAACAACAAATCTTGTCGACAGACGGACTGCCGGCAATGGATGAAATGCGATAAATTTAACAACTGCGCAATCATTGCATCACGTGGAGGTCCGAAAACGCTGCAAGAAATAGGTGATCTTTGTGGGCTAACTAGAATGCGCATATGTCAGATCGAGAAGTCCGCTTTAAAAAAAGTGAGGGATTTCATGGAAAAACAGAATTGTTAAACCATGTAAATAATTATGTCCCAAAATAAAAAATGGAGACAAGCGTCTCCATTTAGTTTTTGTTTTTGACTTCTTGATTAGCTTCCAGCTTTTTTGGCCTTGTCTCTTTCAACAGTAAGTTTTACTAACTCTGAAGCTTGTGTTTTTAGAAGTCTTAAGCCTTTTCTTGCGCGTACGCCGGCAGAGGCATTTCCGTTTGCGTTTTTGTGTACGTCAAGATCGATCGATTCAATCAATACTTTCAGTTCCTGCCATTTTTCAATTACCGGATTGCTCATTTTAATCTCCTATAATAAGTCCAGTTTCTTTTTTGTCTTTCGACGTGAGTGATTTTATTACTTTTGTAATTTCTTTCATGTGTTGAACGTTTTCTAGTTCTAATGATAATAACGCTATCATGTGGTATATCTGATCTTGACTTACGCCATAATCTAACACTACCTGAATAATTTCACGGGCCTGTGCTCTATCTGTAATATCAATTTCATCATTTTTTGCAAGTTTTTTCATATTTCTACTCGACTCGAATAAGGCTTGATAACATATTTTCCATGGTCAGCCATTTCCAAAAGCTTTCCGGAGATTAATCCGTTCTCTTCTTTTTTATCAAGAATAATATTACAAGGAAATTTGCTGTTTTGTAAAACGAAAAGCACATTTTCCCATGTAGCAACATCACATCCGTATGAAATAAGCATGTTTTTTAGACTGCTCGGAAGCATTAGGGCAATATCTTCTTTTTGTATTACGGCTCCCAATTCTTGGCCAGCTAATATTTCTGATTTGCCAATGTCAAACACATTGTGCACGACTCCGCAATTGTTGCATTGTGCATGTTTTGGTACCACTGTGTCGCCTTCATCAATAACGCTAAAGACAACAAACTTATGCCATGGAGGATTTTTTATATTCCTAAACTGTGGCAATATACAATGGCATTCTACAATGTGCTTGTATCCTTGCATTATTTAAGTTGGTTTAGAAATATTTCGTAGCCGACAGCGTTTCTTTCATCAATAAAGCTATCTAACAGTGCAAAAAATCTTTCTTTGTCGTTTTCGTCTGTTAGTGTAAAACCATGCTCTGTCACTGCTCTGTTAATTAAAGAAATAAGCTCATTTTTGTTTAAATCGCAAACCTCCCTAAAAAGTTTTAGTACGTTTTTATTATCCATCATGTTCTCCTGTGTTAATAATTATGTTGTGATAAACTAATATCCTTATTTTTTGTGTCCTGATGAACTATGTAACCACCAATTTTATCTCTTGTTTGGTTATATACATTATGTAGTTCACTTGCTTTTTTGTATATAGCATATGGGTATATCTCATGATTGTCGTTTGTATCTTTAACAAATATTGCTTTCTGACAAAAACTGTTATACAGGGCGACGCCTATTTCGATTTCGTTTTTTAACTGCCATGAATTGGGTGATTTTGCTATTTTTACAATTAAAGTCTCTGATGAAAGTCCGGCCAAACGTCTTAAAATTATGTCTCTGCGATCGGTATCCGAAATATCGAGTTTTGCAAGTTTCTTTTGTAAGTTATTTGTTAATACAGCAGGGTTGTATTGCGAAGAGCCGACAACACCATTGTTAGTGAACTGCAGGTTTGTAAGTTCACCAAAATCCTCACTTAAATCTTTGTTAAGTGTACTCGTTATTGCGGAGCTTAATGGCACTGCACCTGATATTGCACTCAGGTCCGCGTGGGCGTTAAGGTTGTAAATTGTATCTCCGTAAATCAATGGTATTATGCGAAGTTTTTTCTTTTTCCAATTCACCGCTAAAGTGTTTACAACTTCTTCCGGAAATGATCTTGCTAATAGTAATAAGAAAATATTTTTTTCATGACAGTGCATTAGCAATTTGTTTATTTCTGAGACTGATGCGGGCGCGCCTTCGATCACACATACCTTTGCATAATCAAATATTTTGTTTTTTAAATCGACAACTGCTTCGAATCGACTATCTGGCTGAACAGAAACACAATATTTGTTGCGTAATATAATTTCTGTCTTGACAATTGGTTCTTCAACGATATGTATTCGACCAGACGTCCCCATAATCGTTACAATTTCATCTATGATAAATTTAGATTTTTCTAATTTTAGATAGCTTTTCGTACGGGATAGAGCATCCTTTGTGCTTAATCTATTTACAAAGTCGGGTTCTCCACGTACGTATCCCAATATCATTTTTGCTAACAAGGTTTCTGTCCCTGGAGAAAAAGTACGCGCCGCAGCTAGTAAATCAGTAACGATGTGTTTTTTAATTAGTTCAAAATTATTTTCTGTTTCTTTGAAAATACAGTAACTAAGGATGTCGTTTTTAAAAAACACATTCCCGGAATCGTATAGTCCGTTACCAATAACTTGATTTAAATCTTTTATCAAAAAATCAAAGTCGTTATGCTTCGCTTTTTTCCAAACTGTTTTCTTCTTTTTTTCCATAATCCACCAACGTGCTTGTCGCTCTACTAATGATAGCTAGAGACAACGTTGCTATTGCTACATTCCAAGATTGGTCAAAAATAAAATAACTGTAAAAAAGAAGTGCTTCGGGCATGCCAAAATTAATTCTTATCAAGAGTCCCTCCAAAGATTGTTTGATGCGTATCTTAAAATTTCTTCCGCTGAGTCCTCATTATACCCATATTCTTCAATAAGTGTAGCGACCATGTCACTATGCTTCTTTCTTTGATCTTCGTCACGCGACTTGCTTTTGGTAACAATTCTTGCCATATCCTTAACTGAGTTAATCAAATACGCTTCAATTGCCTCTTTTAGCGGCTCATATGAGGTATAATCGACTTTTTCACCGTGACGCATTTTTGCAAACATGTATGCAGTAACATCAGATCTAAAGCCGGCTCGAGAAGATCCCGTGATTCCAATAACTTCCTCAATTGACTTCATGAACTTTTCGTCAGCTGAACGTTCTTCACCAGTAAGGTCATCACGTATTTTGGCTTTTGTGGTATACGCTTCTGCATTGTCTAAATATGTGTTAAACAAGCTTTGAGCTTGCTCTTCGTAGGCCGTAATAAACGCTTTTGCAATTTCTGTTTCGAGTATCCGCAGATACTCTTCGCGAACGACTTTTTGAATAATCTCTAAACACGATTCTCTAAAATCATTATCAACAATTTGTTCCTTAACCATTTTTGTTAGTGACTTCATTACACTGATTGGAGTAACGCATTCTTTGGAATGGTCTGTTAGAGCATGATCAATAGCCTTTGAAATAAATCTTGTTGAGATTCCGGTCATTCCCTCATCACGTGTCTCTTCACGCAAATCATTAATGTCGATTTTTTTGACTCGACCTTTTTCAATAACATCCTCTCCATTGTAAATCTTCATTTTTGTTAGAAGATCGCACTTTTGAGTTGGTTTAAGGCGGGACATTACTGAAAACATTGCTGCAACTTTTATTGTATGAGGTGCAATATGCGCATCAAAGTCTGATCTCGAAAGTATTTTTTCGTATATGCGTACTTCTTGATCTAGTTCGAGCACATATGGAACGTTGATTTTGACCACTCGGTCTAGAATTGCTTCGTTTGTATGCTCTGACTTAAATCGGTTCCACTCAGATTCGTTGCAATGAGCAAGAATAACACCGTCGAAAAATACCATATCATGCTTTCCAGGAGCGGGAACGCGTTTCTCCTGGGTGGCTGTAATGATGGTGTGGAGAAATTCAATTTCGTTTTTAAACACTTCAATAAGTTCTACCAAACCACGGTTACCTACGTTAAATGCACCGGTAAGATTAAGAACACGTGGGTCGTCTTCTGAATATTTGTCAAGCTTAGAAATATCCTCTGACCCAATCAAGACAGAGACGTCTTGTGAGTTGGCATCCATTGGAGGTACCGATGCTATGCCGCGGCGGCCTCTTTGCGAAAAAGACGACTGAACAACTTTAAAGTTTTCGTACTTTCCATTATAATCATTAAGTAAGAGGTATCTTGCAACAGGAGATATGTCGCCCTCTATTTTTACGCCAAGCATTTTTTCAAACTCAGGCCTCAAAGATCTTGGAAGCAACTGCAATGGTTCACCACGCTGTGGATCTGATTCTAGGTGATAATATTTTTCTCCATCCAGAGCCGACTTAATGTGTTCGGTAAGAGCAGATTTTCCAGCGCCAACCGGCCCCATAAGCAGCAGTACCTGTCGACTTTCCTCGCCGCGCAATGCTGCGCCTTTAAGAAATCTCATAATTTTTTCAATTACACTTTCCATTCCAAAAAATTCGGCATCGAAATAATCATAGACTCTGATCGACTCATTATCAAAAATTTTTCTTTTTCTAGGATCATCGTCGGCTAATTCTGACACACCTTTCGTGTTGATTGCCTGGTATAATCGTTTATGTGAAGACTTTGCAATTGACGGGTCTGATTGCAATAGTTCAAGATAATCTAAAAAAGTTCCTTCGAATTTTTTTTCTTTTGAACTTTTTCTCTGTGTTTTAATAATATCTAAAAATTTAGACGACATGTGTTTGCTCCTTAAATTTCGTACGGTGCGCCATCGAGCATAGTGATTAATTGTACATCACTTTCCCATAAATGTTTACAATGTTCTAGTACATGTTCTGCATATTTTATTTGCAGGTCTCTTCCATCATGCTCATGATGCAAAACAAGGGTACTATCTGACTCAACAGATTCGATATATATTACAGGGATCGAGTTTGCCCCTGTTTGCTGTATCAGATTACTTTTTACTGACTTCCAGCCCTCTACATCACTAACGTCGTCGACAATAAGGTCCCGAGATTCTGTTTTGGAGTATGAAAACAAATTTAAATCTTCGCAATCTTCCTGTGTCAAATATTGCCTAATGAATGATTCATCGTTATGTATTTCACGAGCTATGAAACATTCCTTAAGGCCATGACGCTCTTCAATAGCATTAAATAAATGAAAACCTAAATGATAAGGGTTAATTCTGCCAATGTGTGGTCTTACAACTTGGTTATGTGATTTTAAAAATGGTATGTGGTATTTTTGAGGCATATTAAGTTCATGCAAAATTTTATAATGCCAAAAGCATGCCCAACCCTCGTTCATTGTTTTAGTTCTAATTTGGGGCATAAAATAATGTGCTTCATCCCTGATTATTGATATAATATCTCTTTTCCAATCAGGTAGCTCTTTTGAAAAATCCAAAATAAAACCAAGTATGTCGTACTCTTTGTAGGGCGGTATTGCCATATCAGCAATTTTTTCCGAAACTTTGTGTGTATTGTATTCTTCCTTGAGAGAGCCAATGTCAATAGGATGTCTAGGAATTTGAAACGTTAAAGCTTGACATGCATCAATAACCTTTTCTACTTTCTCAATTCCAATCCATGGATCTTCAACATACTTTTGGATTCTTTTTTTGGCATTGCGCATTCTTGGAACGACAGTATCTGCACGAGTATATTTGAATGTTCTGTTGTTTTTAAAAAAATCGCTGTGGCCAACGCAGTGTGCCATGATTAGTATCTGCAAATACAGTGGGTTTTCCCTCATTAAGTATGATATGCATGGGTCTGAATTTATGATTAACTCGTATGGAAGCCCAGTCACGCCGTGTTGGTATTGGCTATGCTGTATTTCAAAAGATTTTCCATATGACCAGTGTCCATAATGGGTTGGCATTCCATGGTATGCCATATTGCCAATCATCTCGTAGTAATCACAGGTTTCGTATGTTATTGGATACCAGTCTAAGTTGTGGCTTTTTGCAATTTCGCAAATCTTGTCATCCCAAGTTTCAAGATCACTTAAATTCCAATCACTCATGGTCTTTCCTTGTTTGTTTAATGAGGTTGCGCAAAGGATAAATTAATGTTTCACCACTATTAGTAAGTACAGGTGCAACTAGCGTTAAATCATAAATATCTGAAATGATCCAACTTTTTTTTCGTTGTCGAAGCTTTTCATATGACGCATGCTCATAAAAAGGATCTTCCAATACAATTCCAATAAGATCGTCTTTTAACGCATAAATCGGTTGGCGTCGATAATACCATCCATAGGTAACCAAATCACCCTTACCAATCTGCAACCTTTCCAAAAAATTGTTTGAATGCCGGCCAGACGTCTTTTTTTGAAGTAATTCTTGTTGTTTTAATGTCATAGTGCCCCTCATATAATTTTCCTAAGCCGGATTCACCGTCCAGCCATGCAAGTTGTGATGATGATGGTTGGATCTCGCAGTATCCATAAAGTTGGCAAAGTGACGCTATCTTTTTAGTTAAAGCTAAAGTTTTAACGTTATCGGTAACCCAATTGTCGCCGTCAGAGCAATGGAAAGCGTATATGTTCCATGCACTTGGATCAAATCTTTTATTTATTGCATCATAAACGTATTCCATAGTAGGCGATACCATTGTACCTCCACCGGTGCCACGGTTAAAAAATTTATCTTCATCAACCTCGTATGGTCTGGTGTCATGCGCAATAAAAACCAACTCTGTTTTTTCGTATTTAGATCTAATAAAATGATAAAGCAGAAAGAAAAAAGATCTTGCAAGATATTTTTTGTCAGTACTCATTGAACCAGACACATCCATTATGAAAAATATTACTGCATTTGAAATATTTTTTTGTGTTTTAGTGATGTGTTTGTATCTTAAATCGTTTTCTATAAAAGGAAAAGATTCTTCTTCAGTTTCTTGGTTGGCTTTCTTACGGCGATCAGCTGCTTTTTTGCGTTTAATTCTTTGCTTTGCAGTTTCTTTTTTAGAAAGTCTTGGTCTTATGCCCTGTGGCCTATATCCCTTTCTTTTGAATTTTTCACTCACAATCGATTGAAGAGATTTTCTTTCCAACTCCGGCAACTCTAGGTCGGCGAACAAATATGATGCCAACTCTTCTAATGTAACCTCAACATCGTAGTATTCCTCACCAGGTTTGTTGCCAGGTTTCCCTGTCCCCTGTCCTTGACCCTGCTTTTTTCCCTTTTTTAAAACCTGGCCGCGCTTAATATCATGTTCACCGCCCGAGCCAGTTTGTTGGCTTGAGTTAGACCCATAGACAAATTTGTATTCTTTAATTCCTCTAACCGGAATACGAATTTTTTTCTTGCCATCTTTACCAATAATACTTTCTTCAGCAATGATATCATGGATGCCATCTTTGATTGCATCTTCAATTTTTCTTTTGTGGCGCCGGCGGTCGGAAGCAGAACGATCTGCTACGGTTTTATGATGTGAAAAAACACTTGACATTATTGCTCCTACAACTATTAATAATTATAGCCTTGTATGAACAAATATACAAATTTAAAAAAATGTATTTTATTACATTTTCATACTGACCATTGTCGCCCATCTAAGAGTTGGTCTAAGGTAGTTATAACAGCTACCTAAAAGCTCTTCTGGTGTGAGCCAGTGGTATCCGTAGTGTTCCAGTATACCAGTGTCTGGATTTGGCGTAATAATGGGTTCTGAGGTAACCTCGGCCATCCATATCATTAACATTGAATCAACGAAAGGACCTGCAACGACATGGCTGTCCTCAATCACATATCCAGTTTCTTCGTGTGCTTCTCTTTTTGCAGCTGCATATGGTTTCTCTCCATTGTCGATTACGCCCTTTGGAATATCGTATATTCCATGACAACGCAATTGATGAAAGTCTGGTCCTATCAAACCAAGAAATTTTATCCCATCAGCAAATCTTTTAAATATCACAAAACCAGCGCCGGCCATAATTTGATCCACTAAACAGCGCCAAAGATCATTTTCGCATGTGCTTTGTCACCTAATAACCGTACATACCATCCATCATATTTTTGGCTTTTGCCTCCATACTGTCTAGACTTTATTGCTTCAATTTCTGATCCTCTGTCTTGAAATCTTTCGTCGCCGCTAAAATAAGGATGCGATCCAAACCATTCAATTTTCTTTCCTGGTAACATTCCACGTGCTTTTTGCTCATCGGTTACAGCAGGTGTGTTTGCTTTCATTTGTACGGTTGCTGATTTTCCACTCATTTCTGCGTAGTGGTTTCCGTCTTTAAGCCTTACAATCGTGTCGTCAATACCATAATCGACCGCAGCTCTTGTTCCGTCGTTGGCAGAAAGTGTTAGCTTAGTCTTACCACCCTTTGGTTTCATTCCACGAACAACATCTGCCTCAGGATCATCATCTATATCCCAAGCAAGAAATTCAACATAATCATTTTTTTGTGGATTTGCTAAGTCAAATGCAGTACGAATATCTGCATTACCACCAATATATGCATAACTACGATCGATAAGGTCAAAAACATCGTTTCTTAGCACTTCATTTTCACCATCAAGCAAATCATCGTATATTTGCATCTCTTTATTTTTTGCATATCCAGGTAAGTCTTTTAAACCTTTGCCGGTTGGATTAAACTGCACTTTTTTTAGCGGTCGGTTTGGATTGGTTGCTGGATTATAGGGTCTTGTCGGGTTAACCGGCTCTGGGATGCCCATAATCCTTACTGGACGTGCAACAGGGGCCTCTATCAATACTGCTCTAATAATCTGTCTTAATTTTTGCTCTGTTAGCTTCATCTCTTGCTCCAAATATGCATCTAGACTAATTATTGTTCTTTAATGTATTTTTCCCAAAATTTTGCAAAAGCAAAAAAAGCCAGTGAATGAATGAAGTATATAGCGAAAGCTAAAAAACACGATTCAAAAAACGACCCCGTATAAAACCAAAAAAACAATATAGATGAAAAAATTGAAATGAGTCTCCATGCCATCATTTTTTTTATTTTTTGTTCTGTGTGATAGTTCATCTCTTGTAATCATCCGCTAGACGAACAACGTCCATAAGCTCTGGAGTGCTTACCTCGATTACTCTCAACATGTCTTTTTCTCCTGCGTCGGCGCCAAACCTGTGAACTTGGCCAGGTTCAACATGGTATACAGAGCCTGTACCACATAACATAAAATCATTGTTGTTAGCAGACGTCCATATTGTAAGTGTTCCTTGTAAAACATATAACGTTTCTGTTTTTTCTTTATGGTACTGCAGACTTAGTCTGTGGCCAGGCCTGATATTAAGTATTTTTCCAACGTATTTGTCTGTATGTGCAAATATTTCTTCAAATCCCCATGGTTTATCAACGCGCTTTACTGTTTTCATATTTTCTCCAATCATGAACTAGGCTTCCATCCTTAACAAGAATTCCGGAAAATGGTATTTTTTTCTGTTCTGCAATTTCAAGGCATTGCTCAATATATTGTGGTGCATCCTCATAAATCGTAACGTGTTTTGGTTCAAAAGTCTCAAACAACGATCGAAAACAATTTCTTTTATTTGGTGAACCAGAACACAAAAGCATCATCTTGTTAACTGGAACATAGTAATCTTTCATAAATTGTTTTGGACCTAATAGATTATCTCTGCCCGTAACCAGTGCAACAATATATTGATCATTATCAGCATACCAACGTAAATCGCGTATCACTTCCTCATTTGGCTGGCCGTCATGTGGATACCCTTGAAACTCACTAAAGTCCATATGCCAATCATCTGGGCTTTCTTCATATTTTTTCGTTGCGCGCCAATGTGAGTATTGGGTTGGCGTAAGGTACATTTCTTTTTTCATTTTAATGTTTGTAACTTTTATTGTTGCGTTTGTCTTACAAATTGTCTCATCAAAATCGAATATGACCAGATGCTTGTCTTGTTGTTTAAAATAATCAGGAGAATTGTGCATATGCTCTCCTTACTAGTTCTGAGCTGCTTTGAATTTTACCGCCGGCACCAACACCGGTTATAATTTCACATCCAATTTCCTGACATATTTTCCATTCAGGAATTGTTGATGCGTCGAAACGATCGCCGCCCTTAGTAAAGTACCGTGGTTTAAGAATATCAAGTGCTCCTATAACCGTCTGGTCTCCATCTGTTTCCCATGGAACGACAAAATCAACTCCATTTAAAGCGTTGATTATTTCCATACGTTCTGCTAGCGGCATAAATGCATATCCCTTTTTTCTTTCTAGAAATGAGTCTGCATTAACTACAACAACAACCAATCCGCGCAGATTCGATGAATGGGTACGTGCATCATTGGCTAGCTGCACTGTTTCTTGAATACACTTAACATGCCCAACATGCAGCGGATCAAAACCTCCAGACGTCATGTAAATCGGTCTTTGGTTGCTGCGTTCTAGTAGAAAAGTGCGGAGATTTTTTATTGAATCTGCTATTGCCATTATACACCCTCTAAGATTACGTCTGAAACTTTGTTTGCAATATCTTTAAAATATGATACATCAAATCCTTTTTTTGTAACCATTGCTGCTGTGCCTAGTCTTATTCCGGACGTTTTCATAACTGATCTTTTGTCGTTTGGAATAGTGTTTTTGTTGACAATGATACAATGTTTTTCTTCTAGCGTGTTTGCAACATCCGCACCGGTTTTTTGCCCTGTACCAACCAAGACTATATGAGAATCAGTGCCACCGGTAATAACATTGATGCCACGTTCGATAAAGACTTCACACATAAGCTTAGCAGCTCTAACTACATCAACTGCATATTTTTTAAAATCTGGGTGAGTTGCCTCGTAAAATGCCTGTGCTTTTCCAGCAACTTGATTCATTAGTGGTCCACCCTGTACTCCTGGAAATACTGCAGAATTAATTCGTCTTGTGTATTTTTCATCGTTCCAAAGAATCATTCCTCCTCTGGCACCTCTGAGAGTTTTATGGGTGGTTGATGTTACTATATCAGCGTATGGTAAAGGGTTTGGATATACGCCACCTGCGATGAGGCCACTGTAGTGTGCCATATCAACAAGAAGTTTGCAATTTATAGAATCTGCAATTTCCCTAAAAGCTTTCCAATCAATTCTTCGTGGATAGGCACTAGCACCAGCAATCAACAACTGTGGTCTAATTTCCTGAGCTTTGTTATACACTTCTTGATAGTCAATTAATCCATTAGGATTAACGCCATAAAATTTAGGCTTAAACCATTGACCAGATATGTTTGCCGATGACCCATGGGAAAGATGCCCTCCATCGGTTAAGCTCATCCCCAGTGTTGTGTCACCTGGATTTAAAAAGGCCTTATATACGGCTAGATTGGCGTTTGCTCCTGAATGTGGCTGTATGTTTGAAAACTTGCAACCATACAAATTACGCAGAGTAGCGTTTCCGTGCTTTTCTAGTTTGTCAAAATTTAAACATCCATTATAATATCGCCTGCCAGGGTAGCCTTCACAATATTTGTTAGAGAAAACAGAACCAACAAAATACGATACGTCATCTGAAGCATAGTTTTCTGAGGCTATAAACTTGTGTGATTTTTCTTGCCGGCCTTGTTCGAGCTCAAGCAATTCTTGAATTTTGTGATCTCTACTCATTAATATTACCCCTTTTGTATACAGTTTCGAAAATCTTGTGGAAAAACACCCAGGTTTTTGTTGTAAAAATAATCCCATCCGGCGTCTAAAATATATGTAACAGCGTGATCTTCTTCATTTCTGATTGAGCGGCCAACAGATTGAACTATTACCTTTGCAGTTTGTAGTGGATACCACCATTTCCATTTGTGCATCCTTTTTTTTACCAATTTATCACCCAAATACGGATAAGGTATTTTACATATGATTTGAAACCGACTCGCGTCACCTTTTAAATCAACACCTTCTGACATCGAAGGTGAAAGAAGCACCGTTGGTCTAGAATCGGATACGTGCATAGCAAGAATCTTATCTCTATTGCTTGAATCATGACTCAGTAGACGTTTTGATCTAATTTTTAACTTAAGATAATTTGCAATTTTATATGAATGGCAATGAATAATACCTTTATCGTTTTTGTGCTGCTCTAATATTGCTTCGACGGCTGTTGCTAACTTTGGCAAATTTGCGTCTATATCACGTGCTCCCATTTTAGCAACAGGGTATACAAATATTGGGCGGTTTTCTTTTGGAAATGGGCTTGGTATGTTAATAAAAGCTGTTTGTTTTCTGTCAATTCCTAACACGCGACAAAACGCATCTTTGTCCATTACAGTTGCAGACATTAAAAGAACTTTGTTAGCACGTTTGAACAAAAATTCTTCTGTAAAAGGCGCAATATCTATCGGCTTAAATTCAAATTTTTTGCCCCTTGGAGCCTCAGTTATGTTCATCACCCAATTATCTTTATCGTATATTTCCATAAATCGATTAAGCTTTGACCAATGACCATCTATCATTGACCATCGTTTTTCTAGCTGTACAAAATCCTTCAAGCGCTTCTTCAGGCCAAATGACTCAAGTCTCTTTGCCATTGTGTCACGGGTCGTCGTTAGTTTTGGCATGTATACTTTTTTAATCCAACTAAATACTTGGAACTGGGTTTTCAAACCGGACATTTTTAGCTTAAGCATTTTTTCTGCAAAATATTCAGTAATCGATACCTCAACAAACTTTGACATTTCAAGTTCTGTGTTATGGCATTCATCAACTACCATTACTGACCGCTCTGGTAGTTGGCCTGACAGGTTTACTTCTGTAAGAAAATACGGAAAATTAGTTACACCGTGATAGCCATCAATAAACTTTGTTTTATCTGTAACATAGTGACAGCTAGCAGCACAGGTACTCTTAAAGCGGTTGTCTGTACTTGCTTTGAGTTCGCGGCGGGCTTCTTGACATGTTTTAGTTTTAAAATACTGGCAGCGGTAATTGCTTGATGATTTTAAAGACAGCATTCCTTTGCTTTTAAAGTCACGCATATATTGTGCTTGCAGTAACTTTTGTGTTGTGAGATAATATGCGCCAGAACGGAACAGATCATTTGTGTTATTATCTGCCAAATAACGCGCAATTGTAAAACCAATTGCACTTTTTCCAACGCCGGTTCCTGCTTCGATTATTACAAATCTTTTTTCGTTGTCTATAAACTCATTGAGTGCAAAATCAATTGCTTTTGTTTGCGCAGCTCGCGGCGCTGCATATGGAAAATAAGGATTCCATTTTTTTGACATTTGCACTCCATGGTTATGTTCTTATTATAAACGTGTCTTTATAAATTTACATTTTACTTGAATATATTATTTGTCTTAACACGGTTGGCGTCCACTCCTAAGAGCAATCTCACAAATATGTTCGAGTCTTTCAATATGTTCATAAGCGTCCCAAGGATTTTTTCCAATTGCACAAACTCCGTGATTTGCTTGAGCGACTATATCAAATTTAATAGTATTGGAATCTGTGTTTTCATAATCGGTCATTGCTTTGAATGTAGCTCGAGCTAACTCTGGACTAGTTACTGGCAAGACTGGGACTGTTGGTCCGACACGTGTATATCTGCTTACCTCTGGAAATTCTGAAGCTAATTCCTGTAAGTCCCATCCAGCATAAACTGCGGCTATAATATTTGTCGGGTGAAGATGAACCACAGCTCTACAGCCCTTATGGTATCTCTGTAGCAGTAAATGCATGTCTAATTCTCCTGATGGTTTATCATCCGGATTTTTTGATAAAATGCTGTACCCTGCAGGAGTTATTTTTGCTTTCATAATGTGTTCAGGATGAAGAATAGTTTTTCTCCAGCCGGATGGAGTAATATATAAGATACCTGAGTTTTTTCTGCACAGGCTTATGTTACCATCTCTAGTAGTTATCCACCCCTTATCATATGCACGTCTCATAACGTCACCCATTGAAGTTAGCATTTTTTTCTCCTAGCTTAGTTTTCTTAATTCAGGCTTTTCACCCGGGTCATAATTCATATATGCGCGCTGTAAACCGATCAAAAGCAATATTTCTCCGCCATATTCCGGGTCTTCCTTAATATCAAGCACTATTGCTGGAACAAAATCATTTACTGCCAATCCAAACCTTGTTGGATTTGCCGGACCGGCATCGCAATTTACTCCATCATAGCAGTACACAACATGGCCAGCATTCAAGCAGACTAAATCACCAATATCATATTTGTTTGTATACATTATTTTTCCTTTCGCCACAATTCTTTTGGATGATCGAAACATATCGATTTAATTTTTGTGTTGATAACAATTTTTTCTTTTTGTTTGCCGCATATACTGCAAGTTTTCTCGGCTGAAGTTGCTATTTTATTTATTACTTTATTTATGTTTGCAATGTGTTTGTCCGTATCGTTTGACCAGCATGCAGGGTTATCCCAAGATGCAGTGTAATCTTGCATATAAATTGTTAGTTTACCAAACTTTGTTTTTATTTGAGCAAAGCCAAAAAAACATTTATTTTCTATGTTGTATTTTTCAATCCATTCTACAAAGTCATGAACTATATCAGACCAACCTACAGGATAATCTATTCCTATGCAATGTTCAAATAGCGGATGATTTTTATATTGTTCCCGTTTATACATTTGAATCTAAATATTTTATATAATTTCCTGGAACTCGAATAGCAATACCGTTGACGTAAAATAATATTATCTCTCGTTTTATTTTTAAAGGCGGCGCCGGTAAAAATGTGCGGTCGATGACCATTCCGATTGTTCCTTTTTTGATTCCATTGAACGAATCTATACATATGGCTAAGTCACCCAGTTTCATTCTTTTTTAACTAATGGATGAAAAACTTTTAGATAACCTGGTGGAACGTTAAGTCTGATTAATCTCCAACCCATAAAAGGCGACCTTAATATATCTTTCGAATTTTCAGGAACGCCCTCGAAGGCAACTACAACATGATAACCACCATCATCAGATTTCCAAAGTATACGATATTCTGTATCCCATTTAGTTATACATATTTCATGTAGTGCGTCTTCTACGTCGTTCTGTGCAGCTTTGGATTTTTTTTTCATTGTATACCCACAAGAATTTTGTCTATTATTTCTATTGTATTTTGCGGCCCAGTAGTACAATATCCATTTTGGCCACATTGCAAATAGATAGATCTGTCATTACCGTTGAGTTGACACCGGTCGCCGACAAAATAAACGTCATATTCTTTAAAATACTGGAGTGCAAACGTTTTATCCCATCCACATGGATATATGTCAAAACTACTTTCTCCGCCTAATACAATATCCACCTTTTTAAAATATTTATTTGGTCGCAAGTGGTTAATACAACGATTTCTTATATGAAACGTATTGTCAGCATCAATAAATAGCTTTCTCTGTGTTGGATTTGCTGACCTGCCGATTGGACACCAGTTTAGAACTGAACCTCTGTAATCTAAATAGTTCCCAGTATATTCCAATTGCTTATGTGATTCAAAAAGATCAAGTTGCATGGTCATGCATTCTTTTATGATTTCACGATATGTGTCTTTTCCTATTTTTTCAATCATATCTACGCTTTTGATTAATCGAAAGTTATTCTCAAAATCGTAATATTTTGTTCCGTTGCAAGGAAGAAAATGAATTTTTGTAATGTCAACCGGGCCTATATCAAGCATCGCGTCGCATTGTTCTTCCAGATAGTTCAAATCTGACCCTGTCACAATACCAACTTCCACTCCGGTTTTTTGTATCCTTGCAAGACTGTTAATAATTTCATGTTGCATTTTTCCTCGAGGTGGGGTCAACGTTCCGTCTAGATCAAATAAAACTATTTTTTTCATTAACGACTCCTTTAATTTTCATAATACTTATGATTGTGGGGATGTACATATTCTTACTTTTGGGAGGGACAAAATATGAAAAAAACGCGCTTGGGAAGGGCTTTCTTACTGTTAGTTTGCTTTCTTTTTTTGGTGTCTTGTTGTGGTACAACAAAAATTATAAACAATATTTACGGGCAGGAACGAAGCCCAATACATAGCAAAAGTGTTTTTTTGATTGTAAAAAAAGACTTTGTTTCAATGGGAGAAGATGAATTGCTTCTCATATCGCAGTCGACTGGTACTGGCACTAGTGTATACAGCAGTCCGACTCATTCAAACATATTAACGGCTGGACATGTATGCATTGACATGCTGACTGAGATATCTACTGTGTCAACATTTACAGTGCTTGATTTTAATGGAAAAAGTATTGAAGCACAGTTTTTAGCAGCAGATCTAAAGTCTGATCTTTGTTTGCTACAAATCAAACGGGAAACGTTTCCTGTTCAAATTGCTGATACTGAACCTCAAAATGGAGATGTTGTTTTTTACGCTGGTTATCCACTTGGATTATATATGCCAAACAACCTGCATCATTTTCGTGGATATTATTCAGGCTCAGATCCAGCTGACTTTGGTATGTTTTCATTGACGGCAGCACCCGGCAGTTCTGGATCTAGCATCGTCAACTATCGAGGTGAAGTGGTGGGTGTTGTAAGTGCAATACCAGAGGAATTTGATAGCCTCACAATCGGACCAACTCTTGCTAGATTAAAACCTTTTTTGGCGGCCAACTCTCATTGATTTTTTATGTATTCTAATCCGGCCTTAGTAATACTTATAAATGTACGGTCGATGGATATAAGCCCATGTTTATTAGCATAATCTATTACCGCGTTTTTTAAAGACGGTGAGATGCGCACTGACTTTCTAGAAAGAGTACCCGAATATTCTAACTCATAGAGCAGAAGATCAAGTGCGGTTTTAAGCCGCACAAGCCTTCCCCTTCATCTGGATTACAAAGTCCCTAGATGCTGGGTTGAACTGTAGCTCTCCAGTTGGCACAATCACCCAACCGCGCTTGAGCTTGTTGTGGCCGCGAGTTTTTGGTGCGTAGCCATCAGTAAGAACAAGGTAACCGTCAAATCTTTTGTGATTTGCATTTGCATGATTTTGCACACATTGAAAATCTGTACCTCCACATCGGGTTCTTTCTAGAGACACATTGCCGCGCTGTCTGATAACTCGTTCCGAAGCCTCATCAACTGATGTATCAAAGTTAAACAGTGTAAATTCTACTCTGTTTGAAAGATGATCAAGTTCGCCGGCTAGCAGTTCCAAATCAGAGTCTGAGACTGAGCCTGACTGATCAAGGTATACCGCAATCGATGCGCGATAGTTTCTCTGGTTACCCGGGTGGATGCCGGGGTATTTGCGGTTGAGGCGACGGATGTTTGAAGCGCGGTCTGACCTGCGGGTCATACCTACAAACTGCTTAAGCACTGACTGCCACGGTATTTCATTACTAATCATTTTTCGAAGGGTAGCCTGCATTTCTGCGCCGATAGAACCCCACTTGTTCGATGCGTCGCATGCACGAACACCGTTTTCAACGGCCTTCTTAACCGCACCCTTAAGAGCATCACGTTGTTCATCAGAAAGCTCATCCCAACCTTCATGGTTGTCCATTGAACCTTCACCAGAAGAGCCTGGTACAACTGTTACCGGGTTGCCGTCGGCGTCGACAAGGTCACCATTTTCATCGATCTTTACGTCACCGTCCGCTAGAGCTTCAGCAAGAGACTTGCCAGACATGCTTTCGGAAGACTGAATCGCTTCTGCAATCTGGTCATCTTCCATGAGTTGAGCAAAGTACCATTCGGAGTTTTGGTTTTTCGGAAAAGATGCAATTTTATTTGAGATCATATTGTATCTCTCCGCAGCTTTTTCACCCATTTGACTGATTTGTTCTGGTGTAAGCGGATCAAACTGCTTACCAGGAATAAGACCACCTTTGGGAAGCTGAGCTTCGTCAATCATAGAGTTGATAGCAAGGTCGGTTGCATAGTTCCAGATAATGTGTGGGTCATGACGTCTTTTGGTTGTATGCTCAAATACGAGATGGTAGCACTCATGCTTGAGAAGACCCATAATTTCATTGTTTGAAAGCCCAGCCATGAACCTTGGATTGTAAATTAAGTTCATCTCATTGTTACGAATGTATACACCCGCGGTCGGAATGGTTTTTGTTGGTGCTTTCTTCATAATACGCAGTACTTCTGCAAAGAAAGGCTCTGACCACATAAGCCTGATGATGTGTGTTGAAAGATCGAAACTCTCGACCTGCTCATCGGTGACTTCTTTAGACACTAGAGCTGCGTTATTATTTTCTTCTTTAGACAAGATGAACTCCTTTGTTTTTTTCTTACATATATAATGTAACCCACCCAGATATAAACTTCACAGATTTCCTTATTCTTTTTGATCTTTTTTAATTAGTTTTCTTGGACTAAGTTCCTGTATAGAACCATCGTTGCACATAACGGAAAGAAGGTCCCAATCGGCATTTTGGTCACTTCTTCTTACTATAGCAACAACAATTCCGACTAAATGCGAAGATTTTATACTTACTAAATCACCTTTTAAAATTCTTTCCATAAAAACCAACTTATAATTGGTTTGCCCGGGAAGACCCCGGGCAAACTTAACCACTACTTTAGATTGCGGCTAGCGTTGACTGCGGCTACAATCTCAGTACCGATTAGCTTATGCATCTTTTGAATATTCTGAATATTCTGGGACTCGGTAATTTTGTTCCAGGTGTCAACCATACATTCTCCAGGTAGCAACCTCATAAACTTTGCGCAGTTTTCAGCCATTTTTGCTGTCCATGCATTGTTTTTTGAGTGAGCACCAAGCTTTGCAATCACGCCGACTAGCTGTGAATTTTGGACACTAGAGACTGTCTTTTTGTCGACTTTTCCTTCCAAAACATCTTCAGCAGAGATCTGCATTTCGTAAGACTCAACAAATGCGCAGAAAGCAACTGCAGCCTCAGTACCAATCATCCCAAGTGCTAGAGCATACATTCCTTCTGGACGACCACGGCCGGCAATTTTTGACGGTGCCATATCCATGTGCTTAAGGCAATCGTTAAGGCGGTGCCAAGAAGCCGGGTTTGGACACACGGTACCGGGCTCAACACTGGAAGGGTCAACACGAAGGTGGGCCGGGTTTTGACGAATGAAGTCAATAACGACTGAGTCGACTTCGTTGTCAGCAGCCCAAGAGAGCCAATCTTCAGTTGAAGGCTCGATATCGGCAACCCAAAAGCGACGAAGGAGTGCTGGATCCATTTCGTTTACATCGTACTCAGAACCAAAGTTGATTGCTGCAATGACACGGGTTTCCGGATGAAGCCTATATGGATTACCGTTTTTATCGTTGCCAAGCTCACGGTCAAGTACAATCTGAAAGAATGACTGCTGGACACCTGGCAGTGATCGGTTCAACTCATCAAGCATAAGCACAACTGGCTCATTGCAAGCGCGGACGAACCAAGAAGGCATGCAGAAAGTCATGATACCATTATCTTTCATGGCCTCGATATCCGGATATCCGCCCACATCACCTTCAGACATTGTGGAACCACGAACATCAATAAACGGAAGATTATGAACTTCTGCAATCTGCTTGGCAAGATGAGACTTACCAACACCAGTTGGGCCACGCATCAGAAGCGCGATTTGAGCAGGAAGTTTTGGGGCAACCATTTTGAAGGTTGCGATAGTGATTGGATTTTTTGCTGACATACTGAACTCTCCTTGAGATAATTGAACTTTGTAAGATTTGTTTTTTCTTACATATATAATGTAATTCACTAGTAAGTGTTTCACACACTTTTTTATAAATATATTTAAACTTTATTCTCCGACATGACGTACACGGGTGTTGGCGCGCCATTCCTGGATGCTGCCACCAACAAGAACGTTGATGTAAAAATTCTTTTTGATTTTTGATGGCTTGTCAGGTGCGTGCCATTCTAAAACATAATCTGACGTCGAAAGAACTAGACCCATAACACCATTGTATGATACCATGTCACCTTCTTCAAAGAAATACTCCGACTCGATTTGAACTTCTAAATTGTTGTCTTTCGCCTCTTCTTTTGCGATTTCTCTAAGAGTGTGACGACCAGATCTAATTGCCGATCGGTTTTCGTACTGTCTTTCTCTTGTTTTAGTGCGGCGTTCTTTACGAGCGTCGAAGAGTTCCGGGACGTTTGAATATTCTTCAATCACCGTTTCTTCTTCGTCGGTATCATCCAGACGTGCCTGGGAAAGATTTGCGCGAAGGTTCATTCTATCTTCATGTGATATTTTTAGCTTTTTCAAGGTGACTCCTTTGTTTGGCGTTTCGTTATAATAATAATTTAACTAGTCACGAATGAATTCACACAAATTTTTTGAAATTAAATCCATTCAAAATCGAGTGGTGGTTCTTCTTTTTTTGGTTTATTACTTTCAGGATTTTTTGTTTTACTAGTTTTTTGTTTGCCGGGTCTTTGAGGCGGAAAAGGATCATAATCGGGGAATGGCTCTGTAATATCAATGTCAGCAACTGTTCCAGTCACAAATGATTTAAACATTTCGTAGAGTTGATTTTCAATTTCTACAAATGATGACGAAGGATTTCCCATCCAGTCAATTACATGCATCCATCCGTTTGTTTGGCTCCAACGCTCTAAAAACGCTTGAACTGTATAGCCTACAACCTTCTGTTGGGTTTCATCAGTCATTGAGCCGCCCAAAGCTTCAATAACTTCCGAAGCAGATATTTTTTGAATTGTCATTCGCATACGACCAGATGTAACCTTCTCCTCATAATGTACAGAATATGCCCACATTGACTGAGTCGACTCGGACTCATACATGGCACCAGTAGTTACTTCATAAAGTTTTTTAGCTGCAAATTTTGAACTAGCTGACATATAATCTCTCCGGGGTGTATATAAATTGTACACGCACGAAGATTAATTTACAAATTCAATTAATATATTTCTTATCATATGACGGATAATCGATTCATTCATTGTTTTACGTGTGATCACGTCGGCTGTTTTGCGTGCCCAGAAATCAGCGGTTGATTGGTCTGGAAATATTTTAACTGGAGTGGTTAGCTCTGGATTACTTAAGCATTTGACTTGGGCTGACCATCGTCCATCTGATAAAGAATAAACCTCTACGTCCAAATTTGTATTGTTAAGCATGTCGTACGGTTTATCGTTATATAAACCACGAGTGCTGTAATTACGCGCGATTTCTTCACGAATGCTTTTTGATTTATGACCTTTTTTCATTCTATTCTTTTGCTAATACAGACACTGCAGAAATTGAGCCAATTGCAATAGGGTATATTTCACCGATCATCTTAATTGCGTTATCAATGAAATTGGGCACATTACCTCTAATCCATTCAATTATCTTTTGGCCAGCGCCTGATACTTTTAAAATAGTTATAACTGCCTTATCTAAAATCGCGCCCGATACTTTACCTAAAAAGCTTTCGTTATCGTTTGCAGTTACAGTTTGCTCAATAAAATTAACCGCAGCGTCATAGCAGCCCATTACGCCTTCTTTTAATTTTGTCGGGTTGTGTAACCATTCTTTTAGAAATTCAGGTATCTTTTCGTATACTTTGGCAAACGCTTCAAATACGTCATCGGTAAACTCCGCCATTAAATTTTGTACGATTGCATCAGCTCCCGGGATTGGAACAAAGACTGCGATCGCATCTCCGGTTGATTTTGCAATTTTTCTTATGAGTTTATTTAATGCGTCTCCTATTCTGGCCATGGCCGATTCCGCAGCTTCTCCAACTGTATTTTTGATATTTTCAATTACATCTTCAACACGCTCATAAATTTCTAGCGGGGTACTTTCTATCGTGCTGCTAAATAGCTCATCTACTGATTGCTGTAAGTCTGATAGATTTGAAAATACTCCACCAATAGAGGAAATAGTGCTAGTGGCGGTCATTCCAAAAAACGTTATATCATTGCATGCTTCAGCTGCGACGCCAGCCGGTGCTGTGGTTCCAAGACCCGCAACGGAAATACCACCTTCAAGAGCTGCACCAATACCAGCTTGTAATACATTTGAAAGATTATCCATAACAAAATCTTTCAAGTTGAATTCTAAAAGTAAATCCCCTTCACATACTAAAGAAGCATATTCATCAATACGGTCAATTGAATATTCACTTGCCCAAAAATCAAGAGCTTTTTTTTCAATTAATTGATTGTAAGTTGAAAATCCATTTTGGAATACTTTGTCGGACGTTGCAACGTTGCTAATAAGTGAATATGATCTCATTCTTCTACCTCAGTAGTTTGCGTAGTAATAAATATGGTTTTAGTTTTAAAACTTCAAGCCGGACCACAATTTAAGAGATGCCTGGTGAATCTGGCGATTCACGAGATTATGTGGAATCTCCCACTTTAAAGGGTGTTCTTCTTTTGGTTTGTTTATAATTGTCGAAGAACCCATCATACCTTGCTGTTGAATGACAGTTAACTCTTGTTGTCTAATCCAATTAATTATCTTGTCGTCAGTTTCGGTTGAAGAGTTGATTATTTGCATTTCATTGTCATACAAAAACAAACGTATAACTAATTGGTTTGAGTCGACCTCTATGTGCGGTATCAATGTGTAGTGCTCGTTTTGCGCACCACACTTCAAAGGATCGCGTTTGTAGTTGCAATCCGGCCAGACATATTCGATCGTGTCTTTGTCGTAAAAATAGACACGTTCTACGTGCATTGTTATTGGTTCGTAAATGCCTCTTTTATTTTTTATTTTTGCATTTTTCCAGTGAGCCGATGCGTATTGAATAAAAGACTTTTCACCTATATCTGCCTCGATCGACGGGTCTGTATTCTTGATGATCGGTTTTGCCACGAATATTTCAATGTTTTTGTGGGCTTCAACTATAATTGTTGCAACACCATCATCACTTTCTGTTATAGGCTCAGCAGCAAACGAAGACAACAATAGTATGAAAAAATATAAAACGTACAAGAAAACCTCCCCTGTTTATAATTTAAATATATCTAAACAACAAAAACAGAGGTGAAAAGATGCACTGCTGAAGATTAAGTCAAATTTCTTTTTATTGACAAAATCATTTTTCTTAACGTTTCAATTTCTTTTAATGCACGATATGAATCATCACGCTTTACATTTTTTGTTATCTGCGCGACTTTTAACAATAGGCGATCTAAGTCAACTTCCTGCATATATCACCCGTATATTCTGTGAAATATTGAATACTTTTTATTTTCAGATATTAACCCAACAGCTCTCATGTAAGCATCGACGTTTCGATGGCCGACAAAATATCCCGCAAGGTCTTTTGCTATTGGGTCTGATATTGCAGCAACTAGTAGCTCTCTTAAGTCAGATGCAGAGTAATCCCTTGGGTTTGCATTCGGTTTTCTGAAAGACGGTAAATTACCGTAATACTGTGACGCTTCAAGCTTTGTTATGTATTCCTGTGGTAGCTCTGCTGCAGGTGCTGCGTTTACTAGGGGATCTGGAACATTTAGATTTGTATCAGCCTTTTTTACGGCTCCAGCAAACCGGTTAGCGTCGCCTTCTTTATCACTAGCACCCAAATAGACAGTGGTACCTGGAGAAAAGGGGTGCCCAGGCATAACTGAATCGTATGCCACCTTGATTGGACTTGGTGCTGAACTTACTTCAACGGTAACGTTAGCCAACCCTCTTAAAAGCAATTGCCACAGCGCTAGTGACATGTCGGCAGTAAGACACGTGTCTCCGCAAAACCGTTGTGATTTAGGAGATTTTGGGTTTGATATATATATTTTTACCTCGTCCGCTAAATCTAAATAGTGATATACCATAGCGAGGTGGCCTAGGTGGGGTGGTTTAAAAGCACCACCGATTATAGCAACTGATGACTTTTCACTTTCTTCGTCTGCAATTGCTTCATACATCATTTCAAGTTCACTAAGGTTCCAAAGGGATTTTCCAGCGTTGATTGCTTCAGGTTTCTTATCTTCTTTTGGTAACCTTTTTGCTCTTCCTATTATTTGGTTTGCCATGGCAAAAGAGCCAGTAAGCTTAACAAGGTTTTTTGATCCGGGCGGATATTCAAATATTACACCCTCCATTGTTGAAGCAATGTTTTCTATTGGACCCAACTTTTCTAATTGTTTTTTAAGTAATTCACCATACTGTTCTGAGTTTTCGCCATCATATGATTCAAGCTGAGTGATTGAATCCTGCAAAGTAGATTTAATTCTTTCAACTTCAGACACACTATCAGTCACAAAGAAAGATTCAAGTCCACGTAAAACCTCTATTGCAAAGTCAGATATCGCTTTAGCAACTGGTACAGTCGCAACACCAATAAAATTCTTTGCTTTCGCAACACTTATAAAATCTTTAAGTGTCGCCTTTTGCTCGCGTGTTAAACCACTTTTTATATTGTTTGCTGTAGGAAGCTCGCTTGTCGCTGCGCCTTGCGAAATTAATTTCATTCTTGTCAACATAAGTTCAATCTTATCTGGGGATATGTCAGCGTTGACGAGTATAGGTCTTAATTTGTCTTCGACTAATTTGAATAAAATAGTGTCATCTGAATAACCGATAGCGTCTAGATCGGAGTACACCGTCTGTAATATTCCGCCGTCAGCGATGTTGTTTAGTTTAACGACCTGCGGCCCAAATATTTGCCACTCTTTTGCGTCTTCCTTTTTTTCCACAGCAGACATCGAAGAAACAATTGCGTCAAATTCTGGGCTGCCAGACATAAAAACTTCTGTTTCCCTTAGCTTACTTCCAACAACAGCATATTCTTTTAGATTGTGTAGAACGACATAGTTTCCATCATAGACAATTAAATTTTCGTTTTCTGGATACATTATTTCACAATTGCAAAACCGATATGTCCCTGGTTGAGAGGTTTTAAATGCAGTTTTCGCTTCATTTGAAAGTTCGTTTAGCGCCTCTTTTATTTTTTCAAATCCATTAATGAATGCACCTTCAGCTGGATGTCCGTCCCACATGGCTCTATATTTGGCTTCATCAATACCGCCGCGTTTCAAATGGCCGGAATTTCTTGCACACATAATTCCTGATGGTGTCCATCTGAAAAATACATTTTGTCCATCAACTTTTTCTATAGGGCTTATTTCTGCAGAGGCAACCTGGCTAAGAAACGATTTTATCTCACCGAACGTTAACCAAGTGTTCTCATGCAAATGAGCCATATGTCCTGCAGCACCACCCATAATTTTTTCCTCTTCGTTTTAGTTTATTATAAACAAATTTTAAAACATTTTCAAATATTATAGCCAAACAATTTTGCAAGCATTGATTCAGCTACTACCAGTCTTCCGCCTGGTAACACACAAACGGCACTATATTCAACAGCGTCGTTCGTCTCACTGTTGTAAGCTTCAACTATTTCTCTCAACATTGTTATATTTTTTCTACAATCTTCATATACAAAAACACGTGTGTATTTATTGTTGTAAAGCTGGCGAGTTAACCATGTTGCTTTACCCGCTGAACCGGCGGTTGCAACAACATTTGGCGAAACCAACCCAAAGGATTCGAGAAACGTTGCAACTGGCGCGCCGATCGATCTTGCTGTTACGATATATACGTTGTTGATTCCGTGATCAGATATCGCGTTCTGCATAGCCTCTACGGTGTTTTCTATTAATGTGCCGTCCGCTCTATTGAATTCATCAAAATTGAGAGTATCACCAGGCTTTTGACGATATGCAGCAAACTCACGTGAATCTAGGCGGCTGATCGCACCGTTGGCATCTATTACTCTAACATGGCTGTCGGTCATGGCAAGAGTATCATCAAAATCGAAGATAAACAACGAAGACATTACTGCGTACCAGTTGTTTGTCTTATTGATTCCGCCAAGCTTTTAAGGTCGTGATACACATCAGGATGCTGACCGTATAAATGAGCACTTAGGGATACATGGTGGATATATTTTGATTCTGATAAACCAAGTCGATCCCGAAGGCCGGAGATATCTTTGGAAGGTTCTTTTTTCGCAATAGGGTCAAGACCCATACGCGCTCTTAAATCTGCAACTCCGCCTGTTTCTTCTTCGGCAGCGGGTTCTTCTTCATCTTCTAAGCCGGCTTCACGGATTGTACTGTTAGCAATAAAGTCAATTGTTTGATCGATGCCGGAGTCAGCAATGTCCGGACCGTATTTTTCGATGACAGCGCCAAATTTTTTCTGAAAAACTTCCGGAACTTCAATTCCCATGTTTGCTGCAACCTTGTCCGCATCACCCTTTGCTAAACCATCAAAGAGAGCGGCTATTTTATCTTTGTATTTTTGGATTGTTGGGGCAATCTTGTCAATAACCGGTTTAATTTTTGCCCAAGTCGTTGGTCCTAATTTTGATATTATCCCTCCAGCATCATCACCGGCTTTAATGAATTTTGCCACTGGTTCAAGTGCTCTAGTCAAATACTTGCCGGCTTTACCGAAGACGTCTCCAGCAGCTGGGATCATTGAGATAATTGAAAAAACCATATCTAGATAGTTTCCACGTGCGACAGATATTACGGCATTGATTCCATCTGCAACCTCTCCGACACCCGGTATTAATCCGACGACATCTAGTCCGCTCTGCAACCAGTCAACAATCCCTTCATTCAATATGCTCTTTGTTTCAATCAAGAATCGCAAATCTGCTTCAGTAAGAATATATCCATTATCTTTTGCAATAAACATTTTTATTTTCGTCCAACAGTCGGATGTTCTTACTTAATTATGCGATCACAAACAAAAAGCCGAACAAAGAAATATAGCTATGATATAACTATGTTCCAGAATCTTGTTTTTTTAAAACCTTAAATTTAAAACACTCTGGACAATCTTCCTTATATGAAATGCTTTTTTTAAGCTGGAGTGTCTTAATCTGGCTTTTAATGTATACAATCATACGTTTGTAAGCAGCAATGCTTTCATCGATAGTTTTGATATCATGTTCATTCATTAATTTATTATACCAAACATTATTAACTCTCTTTATTGGTCCATTCATTTTTTAGTTTTCTTAATGCTTTTATTGTTAACAAGGAGACAAAATAAAAGAGGGCCAGGATGATAATAAATACCATCACTGACCCTACAATGGCGGCGATCATTGCAAAGATCACTTCACCCATTGTCACTCACCGGATTCTTCTTCGGCGCCTTCTTCTGCTTCTTCGGTTTCTTCAGCGGCGGTGTCTTCAACCTCTTCTGCTTCAACGGCAGTATCTTCGGCTTCTTTATCACCACAGGCAACAAGTAGCCCGAGCATTGTACTAATCATTAGTCGCATTGTTTTCCTCATCTGTTGTTTTAGTTGTGTTATCTGTTGTAGTAGCAGTTGTATTGCTTACATTCACTGTTTCGGTTGAGTTGTTTTCCGCAGTAGTATTTGACTTTACGTCAGCTGTTGTTTTGGCCGTGTTGTCTTCAGTCGTTGTAGTGACTTCAACAGTTGGCGTCTGCTCTGTCGTCTCGGTTGTTGCAGCCGTTGTTGTTGTGCTGTCTCCACAGGCAACAAGTGCTAACAGTAATGTGATCATAACATCTCCTTTTTTGCGTTTGATCTTTGGTTAGAACGTGTATTCTAATCGATTAACTTTTTTTGTTAATGTCCCTATTATATATGCGTGTAGAAACATTGTTCAAAAATTAAATTCAAGTGTGTTTTATTTTTTACTTTCTTGTTTCTTTGGAAGATATGGTCTTATACCATACGCGAATAGTTTATATCCCAAGTCAACAACGCTTTTTACGATTGGCAATCTAGAAAAAGCTACAGAGCGTTTAAATCCTAATTTTTCATACATACATCTAAACGTTTCGATACCTTTTGTTGGCTTTCCGGCAAACTCACCAATCATTTCGTCCATGTACTCTTTTGGGAAATCACCCCTTGTAATATCAACAAATTCAATTCCACATGCATTGCCCCTTTTGCGTAGAACGTTTATTTCTAAAGAGCAAACATAGCAACTTTCATCGTAATACACCTTGTCAGTCATTTGTTTCTACCTCGCTATTATAATAACGTGTTATTTCAAGAATTACAATGCCAATCAACGCACTTGTTATGAATAAAATAATTCCGGATGCACCGGGGGCTGTTATGGCCACCCACATAAGCACCGTAGATAAGACAAAACCCGTGTTTCTAACTAGTGAATAAAAATCATGTGCTAGCCTGTAAGAGGCAAGAAGAATTAGAATGTTTGCAAGTATTAAGCATGTGAAAAAATCAGAAAAGAAAATATCACGATCTGCTAAAATTTGACCGTCGAGCGTCATCGATAGCCACCCAACAAATGTCAAGATTGTAATGACGATGAACGTGACCATAAGTACTATAGCAATCATCTTCTTGCCTGTGACAAACTTACTCAAAGCATTCTGCTCCCACTCAACAGATTTAAGATTTGAACTGGACATCTGATATTTTAGTGCTGTGTAGAAAAGTACTAAAAATGCTGTACATTCTAACAGTACTAGACCTAATTCGCCGCTTATGTTCCACCCGCTGGAGAATTCGACTTCAGTAAGTCTTTTAAAAACATCTCTTACAACTAAAAGTGTAGCCACTTCGTATTGTTTTCCTATCGCTGTAGAAAATGAAGCTGGGATTGTCTTGATTATTTCGTACACTTCATATCCAAGCAGTATGGAGAATGGCGTATAAAGCGCGAAAAGAGGAGAACCAAGAAGATGAGATGCTGATTCTGAAAATAAAAGGAGTTGACTAGAATGCAGAAACCACAGAAATAGATGAAGCAAAAAGCCGAAAATCGCGAAGGAAAGTGTAAAGTTTCTTATGTGCGAATCAGACTTTTCTCCAAAAACAACTGCGTGAAAATAGTCAATACTCAATCTTTTCTCTGATTTGCTTTTTCAATTGCATATATACAAAGAAAAAATATGGGAAAGTATGAGAATGCAAAGACTTTGCTGACGATAGGATACAGTAGCGGATAAGTCATTTTTTTGCCTTGTTTTTGGTTTTTTCAACTGGGAATCGCCCTTGGTTTCCCATTCCGTCATAGTCTATTATATCATGTTTTAAAGTAGTGTCCTGATTTAATACACGCACTGGTGGCGGGAGTGGTTGGCGTGTTAATCCAAAAAGACTTTTTAAAAATTTAAACATAGACAATTCCTTATTTAAAATGGTGGACCCGGCGAGAGTCGAACTCGCGTCCGCAATAGTCTTAGTTTGAGTCATTCACAACTATGTATAATTATATCGTTAATTATAAAACTATCCTAATACTTTTTAACTCTATTATTAGACATCCTAAAGCAACCTGTTTTATTATTTTCGATGTTACAGATATCACACACCTATCTGAGATTGGACTGATGGTTCTCAGAAACCACCCGAATTATGCAGCTAAAGCTACTGATTCAAAATGCGAATTATTATTTGCAATTATTGTTTTTGAACTGTCAAGGCCGTGTCTTGCCTAGTTGCACTCTCCCCTTGATTCTACCCCGTCGATACCATTACGGGCCCATTATTTTAACAGCAGCTTT
>MDTB01001615.1_pt1 | contig 43137 bp, 38 predicted proteins | sample 811161 | NCBI WGS metagenome assembly MDTB01 (sample SAMN05326650, study PRJNA326480) | marine metagenome | isolation source: seawater | place: Mediterranean Sea | collected 2009 | reverse complement strand
GAATATGAATTTAACATTGGGCACTTTACAAATGCTATTAATCCAAAAACAAAGTCTTTTCGAGATTTTCCAAAAAAGATGGGTCAACTTGGTATTAAAAAGAATGATGAGATCGTTATGTATTGCACCGGTGGAATTAGATGTGAGAAAATTTCAGCTTTCCTTAAAGTTAATGGTTATCAAAATGTATCGCAATTAGAAGGTGGTATCCTGAACTTCCTAGAATTTTCAAAAAATTTTAAAAAATCTCAGACTTGGAATGGTGAATGTTTTGTTTTTGATAATAGAGTTTCAGTAAATAAAAATCTAGAAAGGGGCAAATATGAGCAATGTCATGGCTGCAGACAACCTCTTACTAAGCATGAAACTAGTCTAAAAAGCTACAAAAAAGGAATCTCATGTAAATATTGTTATAATAAAAGAACTGTTGAACAAAAGAAACGTTCTGAAATGCGGCAGAGTCAAATTAATAAAGCAGAGTCAAAAAAAGTTAATCATCCATTTAAAAAAATACAAAGAACGTATGCCTAGATTATTTTTTTTTATTAATTATTTTTCTAAGATATTTTAAATATTTCTTCCATTCATCAGACGATATAATGAACCCAATACAGTTCTTTGAACCACACTTGCATACATGATCGCGAAAATCTACTGGATCAAAACTATAACCATAATCGTAACTTAATTCTTCACCTTTTTTAATGTTTTTAATTGATGAAATCCATATTTTACCATTTATTATATCGACTTCACAATTCGGATTACAGGAATGATTTATAAACTTTGCTTTATTTCTATTAAAAAAACCATCAATGTCGTACTTTTTATCCAACTCAAATATATATACAGAACCGCTTTGTCGCGAGTTAGTAAATTTTTTAATTCTTTTACTGGATCTACGGTCGCCCTCTAATTTAGTAATTTTTTCTCCAATGTATTCAATTATTTTAGTATTTTTTTTTATGTTTTTTTTTGCAAAAACACCATAACTATGAATTTTAGATCTTCTTACTATCCACATTAATTTTTTATAACTTTCATAATTTTTTTGTATTGCTACTAAAAATATAAATAATATCAACTAGTAGCTCACATATTACATTAATACAATTATTAATATGCCTCTGGGTAGACAAGAGGACTATAAATTCACAATAGGGGAAATAATAAGACATAAGATAATATAATAACTTCTATAAAAATGGTGAATGTGTCGGAATTAGTTAATCATTGCAAAAAGTTTATGTCTATTTATTTTTTCTACTAACAATTGAATTATTAATAAATACATATGCTGTACTTAGAAGTATGCCTAATATAATTGAAAGAAAGAAATAGTTTGTTAGTTTCATTTGAGATTTAACTTCATAAAATTCAAAATCAGATTTTATCCAATAGTTATGGTTATCAGTTTTAATTAGATCTAAATAACTTCTCACTTGAACTGAATGGGAATTAGATGAAAGTGAAGTAAGCTCATCATTTATCTCAAAATACCCTGGAGTGAACAATAGTTGCATTTCCTTCGTCCGACTTTCTAAAATAAATATTTCCTCATCTATAGCTTTGTAGCCTCTTAAATAATAAGGAGCATCTTCGCCAGAAATATTTAGAGAGATTATTTCATTTGCATCGGTCTGAATTAGAGAATTATTATCTAGTTTGTTAGTCTCTAAATCTAATGATTTAGCAATAAGTGATTGTTCCCGTAAATATAATATTTTATGTTTGAAATAATCTACCTGTTTCTTTTCAAGCTGATCAAGCTCCATCTGAAGAGATTCAATTCTCTTTTTATTTAATGCTTGTAATGTATCAGCTGAATTTTTTATAGTTTCTAAAACTGAGTCTTTAACATTTGATGAAACTAGATTTAAGGTATCTTTGATTATAGCTAAACCTTCATTAATATTGTGCCACTTAAAATTTATTTCATATTCTACGTTTTGATCATTTGAATTATTTTGATCATTTGAATCAGATAATGGCTTTAGTGTAAATAATTTAGCATAGTCAATCAATTTTTTACGTTTATTAACTTTGTCTAAATCTTTGGTAGATTGCTGCACAAAATTATTTTTACTTAACGCAATTATTAGTTCATCATAATCTTTAAATTCAGTTATAAACAAATTAAAAATATTTTCTGAAGTTATCTGAAATGATTGGAGATAATTATTTTCAATCAATATTTCGTTTAATGGCATATATTTTATAAAACTTGAATCATCAGCTTCTATGATGATTGTTGTAACATCGTAGGAATTTGTCTTAAAAAAACCATAGCTTGTAATAACTAAAGAAGTTATCAGCGTTATGCCAACCATCTTCCATTTATTGCGCAATATCATTTCAAATAAATCAAGTAAGTCGATTTTGTCATCAGCATCATTTAATTTATTCATTTTCTGACCTCGCTAATAACAAAAAATTATGAAAGATGAAATATGAATGAATAATTTGAGAGAAATAAAAATTTGTATCTCTCAAAAATAGAGTTTTTAGTTTTAGAGATTGTCGTGAGAAAAAAGGCATTATCAACATCAACATAAGAAATATGTATAAATATTTATTTATGTTTATCTTAAACTTTTAGTCTGCCCTTGTAAACTGCATACTTCATACATCACATTCACGTATTGTGGAGATTATTATTTGTTGTTCTTCAGGATACGTTAAAGTTTTAGTTTTTTTATAGATTTTTATCTGGTTTAAGTTCTTCAGATATGCCTGATCTTATGCTCCACAATAAAAACGGAAAATTTATTATCATTGCTATATTCATCCAGTTATTAAATACATTAAGCGTTGGTGCGAATGGCCATAAATAGATAATTATCCCAGATAAAATACAAATTTCAAAATCACTGTAATAAGATTTACCTCTAAATTTAAACACTATATGCTTTAAAAGATGCTTACAAAAATACAAAAGTGCTGTGAATAAAAACAAAAAACCTATTATCCCTGTCTCAGCTAAAATTTGAATATATGAATTGTGAGGATGGGTAGAGCATGATCTTTCACTCGCTTCATATCTTTTATCACTACAAAAATTTCTGAAATTTTTTACACCAACACCTAAAATTATATTATCTAAAAACATTCTGTATGCAGTTATATAATGATGAGTATGTTGTTTTGAAAAAATATAAATTCCTTCCAATTCTCTTTTATTTTCATCTGCTAAATTCATTTGACTCACAGTTCTATCAAATACTCTTTCTTTTGCAGTCGGATTGATGAAACTAATGATTACAAGTAATGAAATACTTGCTAATAGGGTAAAGAGCCTGAGTTTTAACAAATTTTTTGAAAATAGAATAACAAATATAGCTGACAAATTTATATAAAAGAAAGCAGTACGGTCACCACTTAAAAAAATTAATGCTTCAGAGAATATAAAGATTAAAATTAACAATAAAAAAAGTTTATCTTTTTGATTAAAAATATAAATTGATAATCCAAAAAAAATTGGCCATATAACGCTTAGATACCTTCCTAAAATCAATTCATCATGAAAAAAACTTGAAACTCTTGAACTGTTAGCAGTTTTAAATCCTAAAATATTTTCACCAACAAAATATTGATAAAAACCATCTAAAATTAGAGCTCCAAAACAAATAAAAATACAGTAGAAAAAATATTTTATAAACATTTCATTGGTATTTAATAAGGCCACTACAGCTATTACAAAAATACCATATCTAATATATACAATTGCAGTACCTAGGCTATCGTAATTAAAATTACTAATTAAAATATTTAAGATTAAGTAAAGCCAAAATATAAAAAAAAAATAAAAATATTTATTTTTAAAGTAGGAGAAATTTTTTTTTTTAAAGCAATAGACCAAGAATAATAAACTAATTAGGGAGATAGACAGGTCACTCAAAAAAGGTCCTGTTATTAAAAAAAATGGTATTAGAGAAAATAATACAACTGGAAAATTATAAAATATAAGCTTCTCATTTTTAGTATCAAACTTCATAAATAAATAGACTAATTAATTAAATAACTACCTAATATCATGTATTACATGAAATGAAAAAATATTATTGTTGTATAATACATATCGAATTATTACTTAATCTTAACAATACTAGTATCTTATATTTTATTTTGAGATATTTTTTTTATTATATTTATCCACTGATAATTGACTAACAAATATGTGATCTACAATTTCAGAATTTGACTTATAATTGTTTAGTAATTTTTCTAATAAAACTTTAACTTCACTCACCATATTACTGTCTAATAAAACCTTAAGATTAAGTAGATCCTCTTCTAATTGGTCCATAGGAATGAACGGCTCGCTTATTTTTTTAATTTTTGAGTGCCTCGTTTTTTGAGGATTGTCGCCAATTAATAATTCTTCAAATAATTTTTCACCCGGCCTTAGACCTACTACTTTAACTTCAATGTCACCATTAAGGTTTTCTTCATCTTTAACACTAAACCCAGACAACTTAATCATTTTATAAATTAAATCTCGGATTTTTACACTTTCACCCATATCAAGTACAAATACTTCTGCCTTCTCTCCCATAGCCCCTGCTTGTATAACTAATTGAGCTGCTTCTGCAACAGTCATAAAATAACGTGTCACATCTTTATGAGTTAGGGTGACTGGCCCACCGTCTTTAATTTGCTTTTTAAATTTTGGAATAACAGATCCTGATGACTCTAAAACATTTCCAAATCGTACAATTGAAAAATTAGTTTTAGAGTCTAAAGCTTGTTTGCTAATGCCCTGTATACATAGCTCAGATAGTCTCTTAGAAGCTCCCATTATATTGGTTGGCCTTACTGCTTTGTCGCTTGAGATAAGAACAAAATTTGAGACTTTCTTCAAAACTGACGCTCTAGAAATAGCTAGAGTACTAAAAACATTATTTTTAACTCCCTCACAAATATTTTCCTCAACTAAAGGTACATGTTTATATGCTGCAGAGTGGTAAATAGTATCTACTTTAAAGCTTTCAATAATTGTCTCTAATTTTGCCTGGTCTTGAGTATTAACAAGCAGTGGAATGATCTTTAAACCTTTATTTAATATAATTAATTCTTCGTAAATTTTATAAAGAGCAAACTCATTAATTTCTATGAGCAATAATTTATTTGGCTTTAATTTAGAAATTTGCCGACATAATTCAGAACCAATAGATCCGCCTGCACCAGTTACCAGCACTGCTTTTAAAAAAATATGTTTGTTTAATAAACTCACGTCAGGCTTAACTTCATCTCGGTTTAATAAATCATCAATATTTAAATCTTTAATATCTGAAACTGATATTCTTCCATCTACAATCTCAGAAATACTTGGAAGTGTCTTAACACTTAATTTATATTGATTTAGGCTATCAATTATTTGATTTCTTCTTCCCCTGTTAATCTTTGGTAAAGCAAGAAAAACATGACGAACATTATTACTTCGAACTAAATTTTCTAATTGAGATGAAGGATAAATAGTTTGACCCAATAAAGATCGTCGATGTAGTTGATCATTATCATCTAGTAATCCAATCACTTTAAATTCAGGACTATTTTCTAAAGCTACAACTAATTGCCTACCAGCATTGCCTGCGCCATAAATAAGTACATTTTTTTTATTAATATTTATTTTTGAATTATAGTTACCAGTCAAAATATACTTTACTCCAAATCTTGAAATAATAATTGCAAGAAATAGTAAAATTGGCTGTATGATACTAATAGATCTAGGAACTCCTTGAATAGTATAAACTCCAATTACCAAAAAATAAAAGAACCCATAAATGAATGTGGGCACAAGAATAACAAAAATCATAGGTAAATCAAAATAACGGGAGATAGATCTGTATAATCTAAACTGCCAAAATATTGGTATAGCAATTATTATGGATATTAATACTGGACTGAAATTTAAATCTTTGAATAAAATAAATTCTTCTAACCTTAAAACAAAAGCAAGCCATGTACATAAAATGCATAACATTATATCAGTAATTACAGCTAGAAATTGCTTTACATATCTAGGAAGAGATAGAATTGTATTTGAAAATTCTTGCATAAAATTACCAATAAATTAAATTATAATTTCTTTACAATATCTAATATTTCGAAAATATTATAATATTTAAATTTAATATTATTAAAGTCTTGATAAAAGTACTAAAATAATTACTTAAGTTGTTACAATAATATTTAAACCACCAATAAGATAATCTTTATCTAAGACCTAAAAAAATACAATCTTATTAACCTGACTAATGACTTACTCCATCACGTTTCAAAACTTTTACGAAAGTTATCCATAATATTTTCAAATCAAATTTTAGGGATTTGAGATTTAAATATTCAGCATCTAAAGAAACTTTCTTAGAAATTGATAACCCGTCTCTACCATTAACTTGTGCCCAACCTGTAATACCAGGCAATAATTTATCTACACCTTTATCATTTCGTAAAGCTATCAAGTCATATTGATTATAAAGTGCAGGTCTTGGACCTACGAAGCTCATATCGCCCCTTAACACGCAGTACAATTGTGGGAGCTCGTCTAAACTTGAACTTCTCAAAAACTTACCAACTGGTGAAAGATAATTTACAGGATCATCCAAAAGATGAGTTGCAACGACAGGTGTTTCGATTAACATTGAGCGAAACTTAGGCATCTTAAAAGTTGAATTATTTCTCCCAATCCTATCTGACCAATAAAGTATAGGACCTTTAGAAGTTAAACGAACAATTAAAGCAACTATTAATATTGGAGCCAACAAAATTATGCTCATAAAAAAAACGAGTAGTAAATCAAAAACTCTTTTCATTCAAATCTTTCTTAATATCTTTCAATTTGAAATTTTAAAAACCCAATTTAGATTAATCTTCAGACAATTACCTGTATTAACAATCAGCTAGAACTATAAATAATATTTTTTAAATCCATTTATAAAATAAAAAGCAAAATAATAAAGTCTACATATTAATGGTAAATCCTGATTTTTTAGAATTCTCCATTTTCCAATCGCAGTATATATTTTTTTTCCAGATAAGGATGTTGAATCGCCAACATGATAGGTAGCTTGAATATCTTTAATTTGTTCAACTGAACCATAGTATTTAACTGCTGAAAGAAAAAATGGCTGATCATTGACTCTTACAGTTTCTCCAAACCTGATTTTTGAAAAAATACTTGTATCATCTATCTTTAACGCAGTTGAAAGACAGCTAGTGGAGTAATCTTTTAACATATTCTTATATGTTCTTGTTCCCGATTTAATAACTTTTTTCTGCATACCATTTTTCCATTGCATTAGATAAGAACTTGAAACAATATTAACATCGTATAATTCTAAATTAGCTAGGGAGTCCTCTAGAAAAGAATTATTCCATTCATCACCAGCATCTATGAAAAAAAGATTACATGACCGGTACTTTTTTTTAATTAAATCAAGAGCAAAGTTTCTAGCATTTCCAGCTCCTCTACCATACTTGTTATTTATTATTTTAACTCTTGAGTCACCCTGGGTTAGTTTAATTATATCATTAATATTTTTTACTGAAACACCAGAATCGTTAACTATAAACCATTTCCAAGAAGCGATAGTTTGACCAAGTATACTATTTATAGTTCTAAGAAATGAATTATTAAATTGATTAGTTGGCGTGATAATACAATTCATAATAACATAATATTAAATTAACCTACTATTACAAAATTAAATTATATATTTTGAGTCTTCTCTATTAATGGAATTTAATTTATCTACATTTAATCTTTTTTTGTACATCTTAGGGTTACAAGGCTGCTGACCTCTAGTAAATAACACACTCGAAGTATATCTCTTTACTCCCTTTACTGGATAAAGTCTGTGCCAATGAATACTTCCATCGAAAAGGATAACTGTTCCCTTCTTGCCATATAACTCAATAATTTCATAATTATCTCGCACGTACTCTTCTGATGCGTAACCACAAAATCTATCAAAAAATCCAACTTTATCACCCTTTGCAAATAACATTCTTGTTTCATCTTTAGAAATGTCCTTAAGTAAAATGTGATATTGTAAATTATAAATTGAATCAACGTGCCACTCATCAGCAAAGTCTCCATCATCAAGATCTGGATTTAAAAATCTTTGTCTACTGGAAATGTCATCTCTTTTTGGAAAAGTTAAATTCGCGGTAGGCCTGTATCTATAGTAAGATTTAACACCATAATATTTTGAAGCGATACTAATGAGAGACTTATCATTTAATATTTGAAACAGAGGTTCATTTTGTTTAATTTCATTATTTTCTATATAGCTAAAACTACTTTCTTCATTTTCTAAAATATTATCTTCCACTAATTGATCAACTATTTCCTCGAAGTATCCATCTAGAAAAACTATACCTTCTTTTTCTAGGATACTTAGGGCTTGTTTTTCGTTTTCTTGTAGTGAGAAATTTCTTTTGAGTTTTTTTGACTTCCCAAAGGTATATAATATTAAGGGATTACGGTGGTAGAACAAATAATCCATAAAAGAACGAAGATCTAATAGGATTATTAAAAATTTTTTAAAAAAGGGGATATATATTCCTCCCAGGTATTTGCCATAAAAGAATTTATTATCTATGTTTTGATTAAATATAATTTTTTTTAATGAATTTCTAATTTTGCTCATACTAATTTTTACTTGTTGGTTTATCTGATCTTGAGTTTAACCATTCCCATCTTGAGAAAGCTAGCAATAATGCAAGTATAGGAGAATTATAACCGTCGATTAAAAGAAGTCCAAATATATATATTATTGTTCCAAATCTAAATATAAAATTCTCTCTGGAAAAATGAAATATTTTTGAATAAATAAATATAGCAAATATCCAAAATAAATAGCCAAGGATACCTACATTATTTAGAATCGATAAATGATCATTATGAAGAATATAATCTGTTTTTAAGGAAGAAACTAAAGTACAGTTCAGATAATCTTTAACTCCATGTCCAATAATTATATTATTATCAAAAAAGCAGTCTATTCCTGTATAAAGTAGAATTAACCTTACTGAGTCAGAATTATTTTCTCCAAAATTTATTAATCTTTCGATAGACAAAAAATATCCTTCGTTAAATAAGTTCTGCAATGATGAAAAAAAATATAATACAAAAAAAAATGCTAACCCGAGAAATATAATTAAATTAAAGAGCAATTTTTTCTTAATACTTGTTTTGAAAAATAAACTGGCAATTATCGGAAATAAAAATAAAATTGGAAATACAATGCCAAATCGACTTCCAGTGATTAGAGATAAACCAAAAAGCAAGGAAAAGATAAAAAAATTCAGATATTGCGTTTTACCGAATTTCTCTCCATATGATAATAATGAGACTGACATAACAATGTTAAAAAATATAAATAAAGCTAATGTATTTATTCCTGCTCTTCCTCCTGTATCAATTTCCACACCAATATAAGTAGCTCCAAATTTGGTGATATAGATATATGAAAGATAGAGAACAAAACATATAGATATGATTATAGATACTCTTATCCAGAATATTAAATTCTTTGAATAAACTAACATTGTATAAAATGCATGTGTCAGAAAAAAAAATAAAAATGTTTTTATTGTTTCAGATAATGCCCTCAATTGCCAATCAGAGAATATGGTTTGTAGAACCATTAGGGACATAAAACAGAGCATAAAAAAAACTGAGAAAACAAAATTTTTGTCCCTGAGATGCTCATTAAGAAATATTTTTCTTAATTTAGGTATAAATGCTAGTGCAATCATTGGCAACAGAACAGTTGGTGATAATGAAAGTAGGCCTAATTTAAATTTAAAAATTGAAGACCCTAAAGTGAAGAAACTGGCTAACCAAGTAGATGTGAATTTACCTGTGATATTTTTTATTATCATCAAGTATTATATGTAGAATCATTATTAAAATTTAAATTATACCATCTTGATAAAACATAAAATCGCCACGCATGTCTTGGTGTTGAAGAGCATAATCTCTGAATTTCTTGAAAATTTAATGTATTAGAGTGGTCACAAAATAACTTTATCTCTCTTAGAACTTTAACTAATTCTTCTTGGCACCATTCTTCGGCTGGGGCATTGAATCCAAGTTTTTTAGCATATAAAATGTCTTTGGAAATACGCTTTTCAAGAGCTTTTTTAAATATATGCTTCATACTCTTTTTTGTTCTTTTCTGCTTTATGGGGATGTTCCATGCGATGTTTGCTAATTCATTATCCAGGAATGGAACGCGAGCCTCAATTCCAAATGCCATTGCCATTTTATCAACTCTCATGAGCATTAATTCTGGCAATCTAATTTTTAAGTCAAAATATGTCATCCATTTATTGGGTGAATTTTCATCAAATTTATCTAAAAAGTTTTCATAACTTTTTTTAATAAATTTATCAGTTTTATCGAGTAGTTTTGAATTAATGCCGATTTTTTTCTTTTCATTATATGTTAATGCGTCAGTACCTCCCCAAAATAATGGAAGGTTATTCACTAGTCTTCTCCATGCTTCTGAATACCTAGCGGGGAATGTCTTACAAATAATGAAAGAGAATAAATTTAGTATTTTTAAAATACCAATTTTATTTAAAAATTTTTGGGGATATTGAAGAAATTGAAGTAGCTCTAACTTTCTCCAAGACTCATATCCAAAAAATAATTCATCAGCTCCTTCTCCAACATGAATAACCTTTGAGTTATTTTTTTCAACTTGCTGACTTAAAAAATAAACTGGGATACTTACAGGGTCTGCTAACGGTTCATCTTGATGAAAAATTACATTGTCTAACTCGCCCCAAAACAAATCACGTGTAATTTTAACTTTATGTAATACAATATTATTTTCCTCTACGACCCTATCGACTTTATCTAATTCAGATGAGTAACTATCGTGATCAGACTCAAAATATGCGGTGTATACTTCAGGACTAATATTATTCTTAATAAGAGAGTCTAAAATTCCATTTGAGTCTACTCCTCCAGATAAAAATAGACCTAAGGAAACATCAGCGACAGATTGCCTATTAACTGTATTAGTAAAATCTTTGTAAAGCTTTTTATTCGTAATCGCGGATTGGGTTAAAAGGTCCTGTACTGGCTCAGAAAAAGTATAACTTTTGTTTGTTTTATAAGCGAACGTAATAACTTCACCAGGCATAACCTTATTAATATTTTTAAAAAAGGTATCCTTACCAGGTAAAGTCAAAAAAGTGAAAAAATCTGAAAGTTTTGTATCGTTAAATATTTTTTTTATATTGGTTAAACATGTTAAGCCTTTAATCTCAGAAGAAAAATATAAATTATTCTTTTCAAAAGTATAATAAAGAGGCTTAACTCCAAATCGGTCTCTTGAGATTGTTAGCTCATTTTTCTTTTTATCATAAAGAGCAAAAGCAAATATACCATTTAATTCTTTCAAAATTGAAAAGCCTACTTTAGCAATTGACTCTAAAAGAACTTCAGTATCACCTGATGATTTTGTACTCAATCCGTATTTATTTTTAATTTCGCTATAATTGTATATCTCTCCATTAAATACAATGCTGTATCTTCCACACGCTGATACCATCGGCTGGTTAGAAGCACTAGATACATCTATTATACTTAAACGGACATGACCCAATATACATGTTTCAGAAACTTGATTAACTTCGTCATAGTCTGGTCCACGATGTTTTATAGCCACATTCATAGAGACAACGTTATCTAAATCATTTCGCAAAAGCGCTTTTCCGTTAAGGGAAACAATACCTGATATACCACACATCTAATAAGATCTTATTTAATACATTAAGTAATAAGTTTTAAAAAATTAAAATACTTTTTTCTGGGAGCTCTTAATTTAATTTCTATAATCCCTTGTTTTTTAATTACGTTCATACTTAAATTCCCATTTATCATTTAGTTTGTCAAAAATTTTTCTGTTTGCAAATCTATCTACCAAACTGTCAAAATAATTTCTATTAATTCCAACATATTCGCAGAATTTTTTTATATTTTTTTCAGAGACTTTACCATCTATCTCTCTTACTTTTATCAGCGCTTCATCTCTTGAAATATTACCTGACCTTATCTCAATATTAAGTTGATCTGTTGCGCGTCCATATCCATATTTCAAATATTTTATGTGCTCTCTAATATCAATAAATGCCATATCACAGTTTTCATCAACTGAACTGGATCCCATAGGCGGGGATATTAATGGCTTCCATCCAAAAGATTTAATATCCTGAGTGTGCTTCACAGGATCCCAGCAATAATAATCACCATAAAAAATTCCTTTTATATCTTTTGTTTCATTGTCCTCAGGAAAACGCAAGATATCAAGATCTCGCGTAGATATATCTTCATCAACCAGGTCTTCTTCTCTCAAGCCACGTAAGCCGGCAAACTCTTGACGCCATCTCTTGTTCATGGGTTGGGGTTTCCGCTTCTCCGGGGGCCCGCCATACTCAAACTGTGGATTCTCTCCATAAATAATCAACGGTATCTTCATCCATGTCGCAACTCTTGTGGGCACACTAAACATTCCTACATGGTTGACCCAGTAAAGATCACCCACTTCTTCAAATCCACGTAACACTAATAATTTTACAATTTTCGGATTCAAAGTAAAATGCACATGATCGACACCAATTTCTTTTAATACCTCAAGGTTATGCTGACCTACTTGAGTTTGATCAAACTGATCAAAAGTGACTGCCAATGCTTTTAAATTATGTTCTTTCACCATGCGATAAGTTTGATAAGTAGAGTCTTTTCCACCACTTACAGGAACAACACAATCATAAAGACGATCTTTAGGTAGTGAACTTAGTATACTTTCAAATTCTAATGCTCTTTCATCCCAATCTACTATGTTTCCCTTGCCCCACTTGGTTTCAGCAGAGTGACATGCATCGCATATTCCGTTATCATCAAAATAAAGATCTGGTTTAGTATTTGGAAACAAACACTTTTTACAAAAAATTATCATTTTACAACTTTTCTTACTGGAATTTCATCTGACAATTCATCTTTTAATGAGGGAATACTGTCCCCTTTCCATAAAAATATACTACTCATTACCGCTCCTGAAAAACCAAAATTATAAGCTCTCTTTATACATTCAGCTCCGCTACAACCACCCGAAATTAATATTGGTATTTTTGCATTTTCTAGAAAGACACGAAATGTATCTAGCTTATAACCATTCATAAGGCCTTCATCATCAATCTGGTTGACAATTACTTCTCCAATACCAATGTTTTGAAAATCACTAATCACAGATATAGGATCAAATTTTTTCAATATTTTTGTTCCTGATTGGTAACAAATATGAGGAATATTGTCTACAAGTTTTAGATCTACTGATGCAATAGTGGATGAGCTACCTATTAATCTTGCTACTTGATACACATTTTCTGGATCATCATGAAGAGCAGTATTAAAAGATATTTTATCAAATCCATTACAAATTAACTCATTGGCAACATCAACAGATTTAACACCTCCTCCATAAGTAAGAGGCATATTACTGTTTTCTACACATGCAGAAACCATAAGCCAATCAATTTCGCCTGACTTAGACGCATCCAGGTCAAAGATAATTAATTCATCTGCTTGTCGTCGACTAAAAACCCGAATTGTAGAAGGTAAATCTCCAACCACTCTATGATTTCGATATTGAATTGATTTAACTACTGAGCCCTTTTTATAGAGCACTGAGGGTATTAATCTAAATTTTTTTGACATTAAATCTCTTTAAATACTTTGAGAAGTTTCTGCCCTGATTTTTGACTTTTTTCTGGATGAAATTGATATCCTATTACATTATTGTGCCTCACTGATGCTAAAATATTTTGACCATTAAAATTTATAGTTAGGATGTTATATTTCTTGTTAGGGCAACAATGATATGAATGGACAAAATAAAATGTGTCAATATCTGAAATTTTTTCTGTAAATTCTGAGTAATTTCCCTCTAGATCCCACCAACCTACGTTTGGAACAGACAATGAGCCGATAGGTAGCTTTCTTACTTCTCCATCTAAAACACCTAAACCTTGCGTTTCACCAAATTCGTAACTACGCTCAAATAATACTTGCATACCTAAGCAAATACCCATGAACATTTTTCCGCTTGCGATATGCTTTAATATGCCATCCTTTAAACCATCGATATCTAGTTTTTCCATCATTGCTCCAAATGCACCAACACCTGGTAAAACAATTTTATCATACTCCCTGATATCTTGACTATTTTTGATAAAATCACAATCTGCACCAACTCGTAAAAATGCATTCTTGACTGAGGTTAAATTGCCCATTCCACAATTTATGATACCAATTCTACTCAACTAAATTCACCACCAAAAAATAAAAAAGTTTCAATATTGATCAATGCTTGAGCTTAAAATTTCTAATTCTTCATAGCAAGTGTCAAAATCAAAATATTTATTCATTATCAAATGCCTTTAAAGTTACTCTTTCCCCTTTTCGAACATCAACTCTAAGTACCTTGCCAATAATATCATCAAAAAATTTTGGAGATAAACCGTAACCAGGACGTATACGCCTTATATCAGACTCATTTATTTTATGCCCTTTCTTTAGATTTTTAATAAAATAAATTGATCGCCTAAAAACCATATTTTGTTGCTCAGAATCTGAGCGGTTTAAACCAATAGCACCCTTTGCGGTCCAGGCTTGATCACATTCATTTACTAATTGCTCTAGCTGTTCGATATTTAAAGAAAAAGTAGAGTCAGGTCCGCATTCAATATTATCGAGTTTAAAGTGCTTCTCAATGGCTACCGCACCCATCCCAATAGAGGTAAGTGCAGCAATATTGTTTGTAGTATGGTCTGATAGTCCAACAAGAACATCAAATTTATTTTTAAGCCATTTAATATTATTTAAATTTGAATCTTGAGTGACAGCTGGATAGCTACTAATGCAATGAAACAAAAGTAAGTCAGCATCTGTCGTCTCTCTTACTGTTCTTACTGCATTTTCTATTTCATCCTCAGAGGCCATGCCAGTAGACATAAATATTGGCTTATTTTTTTTTGCAATATATTTTATAAGTGGAATATCGACTATTTCAAATGAGGCTATTTTGTATGCAGGTGTTTTTAAGGATTCAAGTAGGTCAACAGCACTTTCATCGAACGGTGTAGAAAATATCGTAATTTTGTGTTCACTGGCATGCTTGAAAAGTTCTTCATGCCACTCAAAAGGAGTATACGCTTCTGAATATAAATCATATAATGTTCTACCAGCCCAAAGTCCATCATCAACCCTAAAATCTGGTAGACTGCTATTTATTGTCATGGTGTCAGGCGTATAAGTTTGCAACTTTACTGCTGAAGCTCCTACCCTTGCTGCCATTTCAATAGACTGCTTTGCTCTATTTATGTCACCGCCGTGGTTTGCAGATAATTCGGCAATAATATAGGGTTTATTGCTCTCATTTATCTTTCTTTCATTTATTATCACTTATATTTACCTCATATTCTAAAACTAACCTGCAATGGCAGTATATTTAGTGACTGCATGACATTTATTAGCTCTTTGTTAGAAGCCGAAACATTAATAAAAAAGTATTCAGGCACTACAGAATTGATTACTTTTTTTGGGCTAAAGTTTTTTTTGACAAAGTCTATACAAGATATGACGATATCCTTATCAATTTTATTCAGATTTAATCCTATCGAATTGTCATTTTTGACATAAAAAGAACCAAAATATTCTTTTTTTTGCTTCACCAAGTACCACTTATAATATGGATGACATTTAACAAATTTTGTATGTTCGTCATATTCTGGCATTTCAGAATGACTTATCACATAAATTCTATTTTTAAGAAGTTCATATAGGATTTTTATTTGATTCTCTTTACCTTCAATCAGTTCGAATTTATATAGCATTCTATCCTTACTCATCCTTATAAATTTTGAGAATATATTTACTTCCACTGTGTTCAAAAAATGCAGGCCAGTCATTGTTATTGCAGACTCGTAGAAGCTGAAATTGATCTCTTATGGTTTTATCGATATTTAGCTTGGAGTCTTTAGCAGTTCTTCTTGGATATGTAGTTGCCTCTCCCATTTGACGTGATGCTGAGTGATTCGGATATTTTCTTAGGAAGCGAGTAATTAGTTCAAATGTAACTTTTGCCTGTTTCGATCTGATTTCGTCATAAAGCTCCGTTCCATTAAGTGAAAGAATAGTTTTTTCATATATATCTCCACTATCAACTAGACTCAAAGCCTCTATTAGACATATTGTAATATCTTTCGCTCCCTCCAAAATTTGCCATTGCAAAGGAGCAAATCCTCTACCTTTCGGTAACTCACTTTCATGAACCACTAACAATAACTTGTTTGATTTTAAAGTTTTATCTTTAATAATTTTTGTATATCCTAATAAAAAAACAATATCAAAATCTTGGGCTTTCTTTTCATCGTATATTTTATGTAATTCAATTTCAGAAGTATCCGATAAGTCTCTTGGAATATGCTTGTCTATCCAGTCATTTGATTTATCGAGTAAGAGAGCTACCTTTATCATTTTAGCTTTGCTCCTTCTTTTTAATTTTCGCTTTGCAAAGTAGAACGCCATCTTCATTATTTATTTCTGAAAACTCAATTAAAACATTATTTAAATTGATAAAAGCTGATGGATACGAGTCTTCATCTAGCATTCTTATCTTGTTATAAATATCCTCATAAGTTTCATCTGATCTTATCTCATTGTTTTTATGACCTAAGCGCTTAAAAGTGACTACTTCTCCACTTTGTGGCTTAGGATTAGGGAGATGCAGTATTAACCCCTTTATCAAATCATTTATAGCAAAGTTTATTCGCGCCAGTATTTCAGAAAGTGTGCCCTGTAAACTGATTGATTTCTTATTATATATAGGTCCATGATCTAGACCATCAGACATCTTAATTGCGCATACTGGAGCACTTTTATATCCTTTAATTATTAGATTCTGAATTGGGCTTCCTCCACGGCCATATGGGAGTGGGGAGGTATGAAAAACAATACAAGTGAATTTAGTAAAGATTTCTTTTTCTACAATCCAATGCCAATGAGGGAAAAAAACAAAATCAGGCTTAAATATATCTAACTTACTCAATGTTAGATCACTTTTATTCTTTATATTTAATATTTCATACTTTTTTACAATCTCATCATTTAAATGAAACCAATTTTTCGAGTTACATATTGCTAATTTCATTTATCTACTTTTCTTATAATCTCAAAAGCTTCTGCTAATTTTAATCCCACTTGATTTCCCCTAATTTTTGCTAAATTCATTATACCTTCAATAGATCTGCTATGTGGATAGTCACGTATTTCGGATCCATATATATTAAGAGCATTATATTTTGCTTCCCATTCATTTTCTATATCGATGTATAGATTGGGAGTAAATATTCCCGTAACTGCGGAGTTTCCAAAATCTGTTGCCGATGCTACTTCAAACAATCTAATTTCCTTACAGCTTTCTAATGGCTGAGGCCGAAATGCTGTTAAAACAGAATTGACAACGACTCTGTGATCTACATTTAAATCTGCGCCACTATGAGTGTAAACTAATGAAGGACTAATTAGATCTTTAATCTCTTCAATCGACTTAACTATATGAATTAAGGGAACTGAGTCGAGCGCGTTGTCTGGAAAATCAAATTTACCTACCCATTCATAACCCATTTCCTTTGCAGCTAAATCTGCAGCAATAGCTCTCTGAGTCTTAGCCTTTTCATCTTTATTCCTGGAGGCCATGCCATCAGTTAGGTACATTGCACAAACCTTGTCGCCTCTACTAACATGCTTAGCAATAGTTCCTCCCATTCCAATAATTTCATCATCTGGGTGTGCTACTATTATCAATACTGACATAAAAATCCTCCCTTATTAGTGAATACTATATTTTGCAAATTTCAATTAGTCACCACGAAGCTCACTTTCAACACTAAAAGCAATTCTCATTGTTTCTACTTGTTCAGCTCGAGACATATAACTAGTTCCTGTAGCAAGAGAGTTAAAAAAACTCTCTATAACTTCTTTATGTCCTTTTTCAGATAAAGAAGTATTAAATGATTTACCTCCTACAACCTGTGTCTTTTTATAATTTTCAGATTTGATAGTTTTACCTCCTGAATGAATAATAAGAGATTCTTTAGGATATGCACTGGAACCAAGACTTGAATAGTTTAGTGTACCAACGCATCCGTTTTCGTACCTTAAAGTTGCAATAAAATTATCACCTGGCTTATATAATTCATTACCATTAATTGATGATACAGAAAGGCTTGTTACTTTACTCTCAAACAATATTCCAAAAAGATGATATATATGAACTGCTTCACCAATATTCCTTCCGCCCTCCTCGACATCATATTGCCAATTATCCTTTTTCAAAAGACCTGCATTCATTTGATAAGAAAGCATTACAGGAGAATTAATATGCTTTAACTCATCCTTAATAAATCTTATATGAGGACTGTATGCACGATTATATCCAGTATATATAAGTAAGTTTTCATAATCTGGATCTTCTAGGAGTTTAATTAATTCATCGAGTTCGTTAACAGTATTTATAGTAGGTTTTTCTATAAAAACGCTCTTACCCTTACGAAAGGATTTCTTCAATGATATAAAATGTTCCGAATGTCTATTAGCTATAAAAATACCTGTAATGTCTTCTTCTAATGCTTCATCAATATTAGAAACACATCTTTGAATGTTGTATTTATCTTTCATATTTACTAATGAAGCTGTGTCACTTGAGGCTAATACAGATATATTTGCATTCTTAACTAAATTTATGTTGGGTAAAATGAAGTTTTTTGCAAAACCCCCTGCGCCTACTAAACCAACATTTGAAATATTTTTATCTACAGTAACCCTCCGCTTAGATGGATCTGGATTAATTTGAGAAGTTTCCTCCAATTTAGAGTATTTAATAATGATAAGTGGCTTTTCCAAATTTTTTGATTTATCTGAATTTAGATATTTTTCTGCTTCATTAAAATCAATTATATTTCCAATAAGATTTTCAAAATTTTTCTGTCTATTATTTATGACTTCAAGATAACTCAACATATTTCTATTTTCTGTCCATCTTACATAAGCAATTGGGAGATCTAAGCCTTTTTCTTCATAGTCTCTTTCATATCTACCCTGCCCATAAGACATTGATGCTACAAAGTTCAATTCTTTATAATACATTAGTTTTCTGTCTAGATCTAAACCAATACCTCCGATCATAACGACAGTAGCTCGGTGTCTTGCAAGTTCAAAAGCAGTCTTAACACTGGATGATGAAGTATCGCTTGCACAGATTAGTACCTTATCATAACCATGACCATCGGTGAGTTCTAAACCTCTTTCTAGGAAATCATTATTTTTTACATTTAATGTATTTTGAACACCACACTCTGATGCTAATAAAAGTTTTTTTTCATCTAAATCTAAACCTGTAACATTTGTACCTGCAGCGAGTAATAATTGACACGTAATTTGCCCTATAACACCTAAGCCAATTACCGCAACTTTTTCTCCTAAACTAATTTCTGCTTGCCTTAACCCTTGCATTGCAATAGATCCAAGTGTTACGGTTGAGGCTAAACTTGGTGAAAGCCCATATGGTAGTTTTGCACACAATTGTTTTGAAACTTTAACTTGAGAAGCATGATGCGCATATTGCGCCCCAGCACAAGCAACCATATCACCAACTGCTAGATCATTTATTCCCTTTCCAACTGACGAAACAACGCCAGCGGCAGAATACCCTGTTGCTGTAAGAGCGAGTTGAGAGTCTTGAACAAAATTAATGGTATTTTTTAAACCTGTAGTTTTTACCATTTCTAGAGCTTTACCAATTTTTTCAGGAGATTGTCTCGCGCGTTCAAGGAGACTTTTGGATGACTTTATAATTTCACCAAATTCCGTTCCGGAGGAAAAGGCGCTATATAACACATCAACAATAACCTCACCTTGCCTACAAGTTGATTTTGGGACTTCTTTTGTAATCAATTTACCTTTATCGATAAAAATTTGTTTATTCATTATTAATTTCTATTTTAGTTACAAGTTTATGATTTAGTGAAGACTCTGAATAAATTTCAAATAGATATGCTTTATTAACTTCACCGTATGAATCATTACATAGTGTTTCACTTATTTTATATTCAACAATATTATCATTTTTATAAAATTTAAAAGAGATATTTTTAGAATTAATCACTGTTTGTGGCACAAAAAATCTAAAAGTAACTTCCTTTTTAAAATTTACATTTAAATGGTCTACAATGTATATTAAATGATGATTTTTATTATTTAAAAAAAAAGATCTATTCCAAGAACCTCCATATAGTAAATTGGGGAAAAGTTGAAAATTTTTTTCATGTAAATTTGTATATTCTTTATTATCAAATTGAAAATTTCCAGTAAATGGCTCATTTATTTCTATTGGAGTCAAAAAATAATATGGGTAAATATCTCTATATAGTCTTGGGTTTTGATCCAAATCATTAATTTGAGGGACACTATGTAACTTCGTACTAGTATAATCGTCTGATACATTATTTCTAGAATAAGTTGGTCTTCCCAAGTCAAGAATAATATTTCTTTCACCATAGTTAAGGACTGGGGAACCATAATCATTATGACTATGTTGGATATGTTTATCTTTTTTTCTAGAGTGTAAAAAAATCGACCATTTTCCTTTGTTGATAATTTCATAATCAGATATTTTATATTTTACAAATGAGCTTTTGCTGCTTTCTTTAGAGTCATTATTTACTTCAGTTTCATTATTTGCCTTAAAAAGGGCATTTGCTATTTTGAGAGCATCTTTAATGACTGAGCCCAAAGATGGATCCGGTGAAACATCACCAATTACAGGAAATGTTGAAGGCATTAGAAAATTATTTTTATTCATACAAGATATAAGTCTATCAACTCTTGGTAATTCTTTTAAATCTAAAAAAAATGAAATATCATATAAACACTGAGCTGCTATAAAATGATAGATCGTACTACCTTCATCTAGAACACCATCATCAAATAAACCAATGCAATGTTTTCTATAAATATATATAGCAACTTCATACAAGTCCTGATTATTGAAAATTTTTGTACCCCAAAATAATGCTCTTACATTTGATAGGATATGATTATTAGTATGATTTAGTGAAGTCTTATTGGAAAATGAATAGATTTCTAAATTATTTAAAATATAGAATGTACCCTTTTTAAGAAAGTTCTTTACATCACAACCTAGGTTTAGTTCATTGCCAAAATAAAGCTGTATTTTTACTATATTTGTTATCATTTCTGAAATTGTAAATTGTCTATAGATCCAATTATCATCATTAGCACTCATAAATTGGCATGCTTGTTTAATAATTAGTTCAGCATCCTCACTCTTAGTCTTATTTGAACGAACCTCATGAAAAAGCCAATTCAGCTGCAATGCGGACCAATATTCCTCTTTATCTTTAGGTGCAACTGGGATTCTATTAGAGTCAATCAAATCAAGATAAAAATCTCTTAATTTAGAATTTCTACTTGAACTCCAATTTGATATTGAAAATTCTTTATCTTCGAATTCACTTTTCCAACGATTACAATTACTAAAATTTATGCTATTACTAGATAAATTTAAATTTTTTATTTTTCGAATTATTTCTCTATTTTTTTTAAGATAACTGAATAAATTTATCTTTCTATAAAAGAATGCTTTAATAATTTTAAAAAAAATAAATGGGAAATATACAGGCTTTTTTTTTATTAAAGATATAATGTTTTTATTACTGAAGAATTTCATTTATACCAAACCTTTATCGAGAGACAATTTTCTTTAAGTGTCTATCGATTTCTTTTGGAATAGGAATAGACAAGTTACTTCTCATAGTTATTAACTTACTTACGTATTGATCAAATAACATTTTATTCGATAAACTAATTACAAAATTTTCTAATTCATCTATATCAAAATATATGTCAGGATTATAAGTAAACATAGTTTCTAAAATGTTCCTGGGCATTTTTTCATGCAAACCAATAAATAATCCTTTCAACATAAATACATCTGCAATGGCAGATGAAATACTGCCTACAAATATTCTATTTTTATTAACTAATTGTGAAAAGTTTCCTCCACTATGGATACTAACTTTATTTACTAAATTATTTTTTATAAGAATATTACTGATAAATTCTTCCTCATTATTATAAGGTCTCGGTCGAATTGATAATTTAATTTTAGGTAAATTAAGATTTCCAAACTTTATTATTTCTTGCTTTAGTCCTTCATAACCGTAATCCTCAAAACTATCAAATCCTGGGGAAATAAAAACTAGCTCGTTTATATCTCTATAATTATAATTAATTGACTCAGAATTATCTAAACTATCAGCATGACTTGTATTTCCTATTTCTATAATTCTATCTTTTGATAAGTCTTCACAATTTTCAAGAACCATTTCTGACATCCTAGTGCCCCAAGTGAGAATATAATTTGAAATAAAAGGACAAACAAGATGCCATTCGGATGGCTGTCCATGAACTAATGTAAAGGTTTGCAATTCCCTTTTGTTAAATTCACTTGTTAAAATACTTTGATGCCAGTGAGCGTCACTTAGTGTTATTAACTTAGCATGTTTTGAAAATTTAATTTTTTGGTATAAATTTATTGCTTCTATAGCTCTAGCATAGTCAAAAACATAATTAAATAATAATGGTATTTTCCATATACCTAAGCCCCTAAAAATATTCTTTTTTTCCAAACTAAATTTAATAGCTTTTACAAAACTAGCGAAGCTAAAGTTTTCGAATTTATTAATCTTTCTTGATACACTGTGAGAATCTAATAATAATTTATGATTTAAAGATATATAAAGGATGGATTCTTTACTTGAAAAATTATTAATAATACCATCAATAAAATCCTCACAATGTCCACTATGGTCGTTTACTAATATCCACTCATACTTTTGATATCCAAAAATTATGTTTTTTTCTTTACTAAGATACGATTTACCTAAAAAAAGTATTATTTTTAAAGATATTTTTAATAATTTATAAATAAAAATATAAATTCTCTTAAAAATTAGCTCCTGACTCACTATTTCATATTCACGCAATTGATCAAAATAAGAAACCTTCAATGCATGCTCTAGAGTTTTTTTGTACTCATCCATAATGATTTTTATTTGAAATTATAAACATTTATCTAAAATTTTATTTATAGTTGAAGTAGTTTCCTCGATAGTATCGGTTTTTATGTTTTTGAGAGAATTTATTGCCATACTCTTAGCTTTCTTGGGATTTTCTATAAACCAAATGATCCCATTTTCGATAGCATTAATTGAATAGTTTTTGCATATATATGCGTCATGCATATGTCTGTAATAATCTTCAACTCCCCCCACAGGTGTCAGAATTTGAGGAAGCCCGTATGCTGAAGCCTCTAAGCATACTCTAGGCATTCCCTCAGAAACTGAAGATACTAAATGTAAATCATAATTATTATATAATTTCTTCAGTTGATCGTTTGAGACCCAACCTTTTAATTCAATATTTTGAGACAATTTAAATTTATCTATAAGCATAATTATCTTAGATTTATAGTCTATATTTTTTGCCTCACCATAGATATCGACTTTTATTTCATATTTTTTCTTTAAATTATTTACGACATGTATCAGGTTCTCTAGTCCCTTACTTTCTTGTAATAGGCAGACTCTTATTACTCTTAGAATTTTTTTTGGATTATATTCATTTAGTAAATACTCGTCAGTGATATTATGAAGCGATATTACAGGCGTTCTTAAAATTGTAGTATTTGATTTATATTTAATATTATATAGATTTGAAATATCTTTCGAAACTGGAAAAATATGCTTCGCATAGATAAAAATAAACTTATGAATTGACTTTCTAGTTAACATCACGAGATTGAGAAACAATTTAAAAAATCCTTTTGCGTTTTTATATGTATCTGATTGATCAATTATATTACCACTTATAAATACTATTAATGGCTTCTTAAATAATAAGGAGATAATACTGACTATTGTAAATCCAGGGTTTGGAATCCTGAATAAAACAATATCAGAAGTAATAATTTCTTTTATATATATTTTTAATACATAAAAAGGTTTAAGAAAAAAAAAATTATAATAACTTTTGAAAGTATTATATCGAAACTGTTTAACTTTTATTAAAGTACGTTTATTTTGTTTGATTTTAAAAGTATCATTATTATCAATTAATGCTGGAGATGCTATCTTAAGAGTATCTCCTTCATATCCAAGTTGCGTAATAAATCTATACCAAGAAGAATGTGTTACTAAATTTGCGTCGGTAATATCACAAGGTGGAGATAAAAATATCAATATTTTCTTTTTACTTCTCATCATAAAAACTCTCCAGCCAAACTATCAAAATTTGAATTCTATATAAGTAACTATCCTTTTGAGTACTATTGATTAATTGTAAAAAATTTGAATAATCAAATATAGAACTAATTTTTTGCTTATTTTTAGAGCACCATGATAAAATTTGTTTTTTTCTAATATCTTTGAAATTTTCAGATAAAATATTAAAACCTGTTTTCTTTCGAAATATAGAAAATAAACTTAATGAACTAATTAAATACATTTTTAATCTAAATTTTGGGATTAAATTATCTATCAAATTTGACATCTTTCTAAATTCAGTAAGTTTACCTTGTAAATATGGTGATCTTAGTTCTTTAGAAAACTTCATTGAAGCATGATCAGATTTTTTCAGAAAAACGTTCGATAATCGTTTCATCAGATAATTATCATAAAAATCTATTATTTCAGTGCCTCTCAATAAAGATTTTGTATCAAGATTATTTAAAGATGAAAAACTATCATTCTTTATTTTTTTAATTTCTCTTGAATTAAATCCCATTAAAATTTTTTCGATAGAATCTTTGCATCCAAACATAGTTGAAAGGTATATTCCGAATTTGCCAAATTTTTCTAAATACGAAATAATCAGCATATTAGTTTTTCTAGAAAAAAAACTGCTTATTATTGAAGAAAAATATAAATAAATCTTCGGCCTATATCCCAAAAAAACCTCATCAGCGCCATCACCGCCAACTATAACTTTATATTCCTTTGGAATCGATGAATACAATGCTTCAGAGTAAAAATATGAGGAGTCTGCAAAAGGTTCACCAAACCTACCTAACAAAAGTTTTATTTCATCTTCATTACTCATATCAATTTCTCTTGGCTTAATTATTTTTAGCCGCAAACTATTTGTTTCTAACTTTTTTGCAATTTCCAAACCTTTTTTATCTTCATTGGTGTTTAGATGAATGGCTATCTTGGGTTGTTTATTTTTTAGTAATTGAAAAGTTTTAATTAATGCTGATGAGTCGATACCACCAGAAGATAAAAAAGCAATTGGAGTATCTGAAATAAGGCAAGATTTTACTCTCATGGTTAAGGATTCTTTCAAATGAGTTTTATTAGAATCTAACTGATTTAATAAATTTAAATTGTGTTTATTAATTTTATAAGTTGATAAATCTATTGTTATTGCCTCACCTGGAATGACTTGCAATATTTCAGTATAAAAAGTATTTGGTGCAATGCTAGCTCCATACTGTAAATAACCTTCAATTGCTTCGCTGTTGATTGTTAAGACGTCTCTATTAAAAATCTTAAGCAGGGAAATTAATTCACTCCCAACAACAAAATGTTTGTCATTAATTCCATAAAAAAGAGGTTTTTGACCAAAGTGATCTCTGGCTAAATGCATTTGATTGTCCTCTGAAATAAAGCAAAATGCATACATTCCGTCTATTCTTTCTATAAAATTTAAACCTTCTAGTTTTAAACCAATAAATAATACTTCAGTATCACTTTCAGTTTTAAAGTTATAGTGATATTTTTCATTTATAAATTTTTTTAATGAGTGAAAATTATAAATTTCTCCATTGTATAATAAAAAGTTTTTACCATCTGTAAAAGGCTGGTTACTTCTTTCATCAATATCGATTATTGAAAGTCTTTTATGACCTAATAAAAAATTTTTTGATTCAAAAATATTTGAATTATCTGGACCTCTATGGCTTATCATGTCAAAGGCTAGACGAAATCTATCCTTTGAGTCTTTTTCTACGCTACCAATCTGAGCTAAAAATCCACACATCTATCGTTCCTCAAAATATAGTAAAATTTTTACATGCAATCTTAGCGATAAAGTAAGAAATCCAAGTATATATCGCATCAAATAATTTTCAGAACAATGGTATGCTGATAATGTTTGGTGATAATATCGAATAAGCCTACTATTATTATTTGCGAGAGCAACTCTAAGATAAGATTCATAATACTTTTTTTTGTTTTTTTTGGATGATATTCTTGCATGACTTCCATCGTCGAAAAAAACTAAGACTTCAGGGATAGTTGCGGTGGGATACAACCTTTGAATATTTCTCCATACATGCCAATCTTGTGCATTAGATAAATCGTTTTCTAGTGAGCTAAAAAGAATTTCACACCTTCTAATCATTGGAATACTGAAAGATCCGATACAATTGTATATCGATAAAGAAATCTCAGTTGGTCTTTTTGGAAACTTAAGTATTTTATTTTTAGTCTTTGCGTAGCTGGAAACTAAATAATATTCAGAATTATTCCTTAAAAAATTAAATTGCTTTTCTAATTTCTTATTCATCCAGTAATCATCGTCATCATGAAAGCAAATGTAGTCACCTTTTGCAACTTTAAGTCCCCTAAGTCTTGACCTATTAGCTCCTAGGTTGAAACTATTTCTCAAGTAAGTAATTTTTATATCTCGTGTTTCTAGTTCTTTTGCTATGAGAGGTTTGTCAGAGAAATCGTCAACAAGAATGAGTTCAAAATTTTTAATTGATTGAGCGAAAATATTTGATATTGCTCTCTTGACCATTTTATGACGGTTATGGAAAGTTAAAATGATACTTATTTCAGGTACTTTAATTTCTTTCACAAACTTTTATTTTTTAATTAATGTGAATTCGGCTCTATCTCCAAGTTTGATAATATCAATAAATATTACGAGCGGACTTATAATTAAACATATAAACTTAGAGACTTTATAGCTTGTAATTTCTTGTGCCGATTTTTTTTTGTATCTTATGAAGCCAATCAAACTTGCAACAATGCTTCCAAAAAGACTTTCGCTATATGAATTATATTTGTAATTATAAACTTTGAAACCGTGCCGGTCTGCAAGTAGTTTAATGCCTTTATAGGAGTATATTTGTTTGTGAATTGGGACTCCTAAATCATACCAATACTTTTTAAAGATTTTTGGCAATATACCGTCACTCATTGGAACACATAATTTAAAAATTCCATCATTTGAAAGAATGTCAAAGGAGTTTTTCATTGCATCTTCTATATCATAGATATGCTCAAAGGCATGATAACTGTATATATAGTCTATTTTTTTCTTAGAAAATTTTAAATTTGTGAATTTTTCAGCAACCGATATTCCTTTCGACTTGAGTTGTTCAGAATTAGTTTGATCAACATCAATTCCATAACAATCCCATCCGAGATTCTTTGCATCTAATAAATAATTACCTCCTCCATAACCTATTTCAAGTATTGACGGATCAGATATATTTTTCAAAAAGTTAGGAAAACGTTCAAAACGATGCCAGTAAAATATCCGATAAATAATTGAAGCTAAAAATAATTTAAGTGATAAATTGATCTTTTTTGGATAGCCCTTGAAAAGATGGTAGGATAGTTCTCTTACTCTAAAATTAAAATTTTGTGTGTCTAATATATTCGACTTTGTATAGTAAGTTTCTGAATAATATTTACTAATCTCACTTTCATCTACAAATTCTCTCAGATAAAACGCTTCACATTTCATACAAATATTAACTTTTAACTCAATTGGGATAGTATTTGTATATGTACTGCTTGAGGCTATAAAAAAATTTTCTGAGGATTCAGACAGGCAAATAGGACAGAATTTCTGATTTTTTATCATTTATAGATTTTTTTATAAACTATTTTTTTTTTACTTTTATAAAAATTATTGTTGCTAATAATGTTTTGAAAAACTGAATAATAGGCTTGAAGATATTTATTGAGCCAATTGAATAAGGCAATGCGTAACTTGTATTAATTATTTCCCATTTATTTAGTGGAATGAATTCTAGTAATTCACCTAATGTAAATTCTCTTACGTGGTGTTCACCTGAATCTGAATATTTAAATGGATTTTTAGGAGGTTTACCTAGTAGCATTCTTATACGATTAGAAATTCTCACTAGATTTGGAGTACTCAATAAGAGGATCCCCCCAGGCTTTAATAGTTTGTGTATATCGTCAATAACCTTTTCAGGCCACCTATTAAGGTGCTCTAATGTTTCTAGAAATATTATACAATCAAACGACTCGCATAATTCTGAATTTTCTAAAGGTAGATTTAGATCCCATTTAAACAGGTCGATATTGTATTTATTAAAAATATTTTTCCAATGATCTTCTCTTGGGCTAACAATTGCTGAAACATCTGCTTGGCTATACTTTGATATATACGTAATTACACCTCCTGGACCAATCTCGCATATTTTTTTTGATTGCTTACATTCATTAGTCAGATATTCAAGCGCTATTTTATACCTGTTTGATGAAATTACACCATACTCACCAAGACCTATCTCATCATTAAGTTCCAAAATTTTTTTTTTTGAAATCTTCATTTAAATTAACGCTCATACTGGCTTGCAACTGCCAATATACACTCACCTAAATTTTTTATTGGCATGAGTGGCTTTAGAGCTTTTATGAAAAAACCAGTCTTTGTGATCGTGGAATATGGATTAAAATCATATGTTTCTATGTGCTTTAATTCAAATCCCGAGGCTGACATTAGATACTTAACTTCTCCTATTGTCATTTCTCTATTATGCCCCATGTAGGGATATGGGGACTCAAAATAGTCAACGTAATTATCTAGAGGACTATAACCCATTAAAACTCTAATCCTTTTTATAAAATTAGCAATATTAGGTACATCAAAAACAAAAAGTCCATTGGGCTTAAGATTTTTTCTGATTTTTGATATTAGCTCCTTTGGAGATCCATTTAAATGTTCTACAACAGCTAAATTGATTGCAATATCACAAGGCTCGATGTCATCAAATTTTTCATTTATAATATCCACATCTATAATATTTATATTATTATCTGTACAAAACCTTCTTATAGAATCTTTAAATTTCTGGCCATAAAAATCATATTTATCAACGATGCTAACTTGATAACCCATTATTGACAATGCATAAGGTAAAAATGGAATCATGCAACCATAATCACATATATCATTTTTTTCTTTTGTAGGGTCGAATGCTTTGATTACCTCAAGGGCCCTTATATATCTATTGATTTCCATCTCAACATAGTGATGAAATTTATTATCTGCATATTTTTTATAAAGGGTATTTCTTCTAGCCTGTTCAGTAAAATCAATATCATCTAATAACAATCTTATTTTTTCAGATGCTATGTCAGCTATTTCTGAAATTTCTTTAGTTGTTTTTCTTCTAATCATATTATTTATAAATTAAAATTTAAATTATTTTATTTTTTCAATTAGAAACCATGTTTCATCGTCTTGAGGAAAATTTGAGTCTAGATGGTACAAAAAACCATAGTCTATTAATTTTGTATCCGAATATTTCTTTAAAAATTCTCCTGCAAAGTCTCTCTTAAAAAGTCTATCTTTATGACCTCTATATTCTATAGTCACGGGAGAAGGATTATAATACTCACAAATTAGCACATATCTATTTGATGTTTCATATATTTTTTCATAAGTAGAATCTAGTAATTTAGGGTTCAAGTGGATTAAAACGCCTTTAATAAAAGATAAATCATATTTACTAGTTGGCTCAAAGTCAGCTATTGACTGGTTTGCAAATTTTCCATCAGGAAAATTTTTTTGCAATATTTCGAATGCATTCTTATTTATTTCAATACCTGCTATTGTTACTTCTGGTTTAATAGTTAAAATTGCATTTAAATTTAATCCAATATTTGGACCAAACTCAAATACAGATGAGATACCATCTGTTTTAGATATAATTTTTGAAAATAAGTGAATATTAGCTGCTAGCATGCCTTTTGTTTTATTTCTAGAAATATACTCTGTGCCAAAATCACCAGCCCAAAAGTTCTCCTGATCCGTTGTAAACACACTCATAAAGTTCTCCTTTTTTTATCTTCGATATTAATTTATTGTTTACTTAAGTACTAATGTAAAATTAAATTAAATCGTGATTCTCGTTTGTTTATTTAGTTTTCTTATTAAAGCCTTATCAGTTTTATATATTAATGATAAATGAGAATTAATTGCATTTATCTTTGGATTTTCATCTAAAATTTTGAATATGTTTCTTGTTGTTGGTGGTTTTTTCCTAAGTTTTTGTAATAAATTTTTAAACATTTCTAAATCTTCTTTGTAATCTAATGTTAGCCTGTAATCTCTAATTAAATTTGATGGTAAATCAATAATATTGACTTTATAAACTTTAGAATTATTCTGAAAATACCAGGTCATGTATTCTGATAATTCAGCTTTTCCAAAATATTTTATTACAGATTTTAATGCACTGGTATTTATAATTTCACAACTGGTACCAACAGCAAAATTTCTTGCAGCTGTGTAATCTGCTCCATTTTCGAAATGCTCTTTCAACAATATCTCTGCAATTTCCTCCGAAATGAAGGGACAATCAGCAGTAACTCTAATAACAACATCTATTTCATATTCTGAGCATGCTCCTAAATACCTACTTATAACATCATCAGGATCTCCTTTATATATTTTCATTTTTTTACTGAATTTTATTGTATCTTCGAGCTCAGCGTCTTCAGGCAGATTTGAAGTTGCTAATATATATTCGTCAGCTGAATTAATAGTCATACAGGTCTCATAACACCATTGTATTGATAGTTTTTCACGAATTGGTAATAATGCTTTTCTCTTCAAGCGTGAACTTTTTAGTCTTCCAGCAATGATAACGCCTATTTTTGCTGCTCTAAAGTCTTTATTTCTTAAACACAAGTTTTCATTTAAATTATTTTTTAGAATCATAAATTTATTTTGAGTTTTTTTAATTTCTGAATAAGACATACCTTTTTGATTTGTTCTTTGAAATTTCAAATCTTTTAAAGATATAAGGTTTCCAGCTGAAACTGGATTTCTTAAAACAGGTATTTGAATACTATTGTTTAGATATTTAACTTCTGATTCCTTCATGCAAGATTAAAACTATTCAAAATAATTTCTAAGTTTTCTTTAACATGAATCTGATTCTTTTCAGATAAACCAGGGTAGATAGGTAATGAGATAGCAGTTCTATAAAAAAGTTCTGAATTTGGATAATCCTCATTAATATATTTTAAATTTTTATAATATGGATGCCTATAGATAGGAGCATAGTGCAATCCAACTAAAATGCCTCGCTCATGAAGTTTTTTAAAGATTTCTTTTTTCATCTTAAGGCTAATATCTTTTGTGGTTCTAACTATATATAAATGAAAGCTTGATATAGTTGACTCATCTACTGACGGCAGCTCTATGGGTAAGTTCGAAAGACAAGAGTTATAAAATTTAGCTTGCTCATTTCTCGTCTTTACAAAATAATCTAATTTTTTTAACTGAGATATACCAAGTGCGGCTTGAACATCATTCATTCGATAATTGTACCCAAGCATAGTTTGTTCATAATGCCATGGCCCTTGATCTTTATCCAAAAAATCTATGTGATTCTTATTTATTCCATGCTCTCTTAATAGTCTCATTTTCTTTGCTAACTTCTCGCTATTGCAAAGAATCATTCCACCTTCGATTGAGGTGATCATTTTTACTGGATGAAAACTAAGCACTGTTGCATCAGAAAAACTACATGATCCAACTTTTAGTCCACTATACTCTCCTCCAAGTGCATGCGATGCATCCTCTAAAATTAAAAAATTATATTCCTTAGAAAGTTGTCTTATTTTTTTCATATCACATGACATTCCAGTCATAGCTACAGGTATAACTACCTTAGGAAGGCAATTATTATTTTTTGCTTTTTTTAAATTTTCCTCAAGAGATACAACGCATATATTATACGTTGATGGATTAATATCTATAAACTCAATATCTGCGTTGCAATATCTTGCACAATTAGCCGAAGCAACAAAAGATATAGATGAGGTCCATATAATATCTCCAGTTCCCACTCCCATTGCCATACATGCCACATGAAGAGCACTTGTAGCAGAGTTTACTGCAATAGAATGACTTGCCCCACAATATTCTGAAACTAGCTTTTCAAATTGCGGTACTTTTGGGCCCTGTGTAAGCCAATCAGATTTTAAAACATTAATTACTGCGTCAATGTCATCCTGATCTATGTTATGTTTCCCATATGGTATCATTAATCTCTACCAATATGTTCAATGTTATTTTTGATCCACTTTCTTAATTCGTCTACAGACATCCAATCAGAATTAGAATCAGAAGAATATATAAATCCATTTTCTACAATTTTACCACCTCTTGCAAAATCCTCTTGGGTAGCCCAATCTCCAATATTTGGCAAAATTTTGTAATAATTTCCAAAATCAAATGTATATGGTGCATCCTCTGTAGATATCATCTGTTCATGGAGTTTTTCCCCTGGTCTAATCCCAATTATTTCTATTTCAGAGTCAGGATCTACAGCTTCTGCAAGTTTTAAAATATTCATAGATGGTATCTTCTTGATAAAAATCTCTCCACCAAACATTTCATTAAAAGTTTGGAATACTAAGTCAACCCCCTGTTCAAGTGAGATCATAAACCTCGTCATTTTTTTATCAGTTACTGTAAGTTTTTTTTTGTCTTTAGAAAGTCTTATGAAATGTGGTATCACAGAACCTCTAGAGCTCATAACATTGCCATATCTAACAATCGAAAACCTAGTTCCATGTTCTCCAGAATAAACATTTCCTGCTATAAAAAGTTTATCAGATGAAAGTTTGCTTGCTCCATACAAATTAATTGGTGCAGATGCTTTATCAGTTGATAGTGCCACAACTTTTTTAACATTTTGATCTATGCATGCATCTATTACGTTCATCGCTCCTAATACATTTGTCTTAATACATTCGAATGGATTATATTCAGCAGTTGGAACTATTTTTGTCGCGGCAGCATGAACAACATAATCCACTCCTTTAAATGCCCTATTTAATCTTTCTTTATCTCTTACATCACCCTGAAAAAATCTTACCCTGGGATCAGATCCATATGTCTTTTGCATATCCCACTGTTTCATTTCATCTCGCGAAAAAATAATTGCCTTACTTGGATTATATTTATTTAGTAGAGTTGGCAAAAATGCTCTTCCGAATGAGCCTGTCCCTCCAGTAATTAACCAAACTTTATTTTCTTTCATCTTTAAATCTTTTTTTTAAAATAAATCCCTGTAAGTGCCACTTCGAACTATTTGACCATTTGAAATCTCATAAATGATATCACATCCTTCAAGGGTACTAATTCTATGAGCAACCTTAATTACAGAAATATTTTTTTGCAATTTATTTAATGAAGCCTCAATCTTTTTTTCCATTTTAGGATCAATTGAGCTAGTTGCCTCGTCTAATACTAAAATTTTTGATGGTTCATATAAGGACCTAGCAATACCTAATCTTTGCAATTGTCCACCGGATAGTCTGACACCCCTCTCACCAACAGTAGTGTCATAACCATCTTTAAAATTTTCGATATCCTCATTAATTTGTGCTAATTCAGATGCTTTCATAACTCTGTCAGTATCCACTGCATCGTTATCGCCGAGACCACCAATATTTTGAATTATTGAAGCGTCGGCAAGATAGATTGATTGTGGAACATGAGAGAATATCTGATATAAATCTTTTTCAGAAATATCATTATATGAAATGCCATCACATAATATCTCTCCACTAGATGGCTTTAGAAGTCCCATAATAACATCCAACAATGTGCTTTTTCCACTGCCAGTTTTTCCAAAAAAACCAATTCTCTCACCCGGGTTAATCACTAAATTTATATTTTTTATTGCAAAATTTTCATCAAAAGAATAGCGAAACGAAACACCCCTTAATTCGATTGATTGATTGAAATAATCTTTTTTTGGCTTGAGATTATCAATAACTTCTAGATTAATTTTTTTATTAAAATCTTTTGAATTATTAATATCAGGAAGAAGATCACATAAGTCTTGAATGATCCCACGGCTTGATCTAATTGAAATTATATTTGCATAAACTAATTGAATGATCGGCAACATTCTTTGAGCAGCATAAGCTAGTGATCCTAATGTTGGAATGGACATTAAAACAGATCCAGATTCGTAAAAAGCAATATAAGCAACTATTGCTACTGACACAAAAACAACAACTTCAATAAGCATTTTTGGACAGGCCGCCATGAATAATGTGCTTGCTTGAGCCATCCTTACCTTAAAGTCAGACTTATTGAATCTATCATTAACTGACTTCTTGCGATTACCAAGTATAACTTCGCGAATTCCACCAAAAGTCTCTTGAATAGCTCTAACTAAAAGATCATTTTCATAACTAAAAATTTTACTATTTCTCGCTATACGATTTATAACAAACAGGTAGCTTAAAACATATGTCGATATTAATATTGCTCCTAAGGCAGCTGTTAATTTCCAATCAATCAATAATAATCCCACTGTTAATACAAGAAAAACCATAATAGAGCTCATTAACATTAATAAGGGCAATAATGTTGAGTTAATAAACTGTTGCATCTTTTGTGTTAAAGAGGCAATAATTTCGCTACTATTTATTTTGTAAATATCTGAATATTTTTTATTAATAATATTGTTAAAAATTTTATCACTTAGATTATTTGCTGATTTATGTGCAAATATATATTGAAATCGTAATAAAGTGAATCTAAATGCGCCTGTAATAATAGTTACAGAAATAAACAATATAGTTGAGGCTGTAACAATTTGATTCTCATTTGTTATACCCAAGGGATCAAGTACGGTTTTAAATAGCTCATTATCAAGAATTAGATCAGGAGAAATGAGTGCTGTCAGAAAGGGAAGGATAGACCCTAAACTAGCAGCTTCAAATATAGAAAGTAGTATAGTCAGAATACAAATATAAAAAAAAGTTTTTCTATTTTCTGTTGATACTGAATGCCAAAGTATATTTAGGTTTGTTCTAAGAGATGACATTTTATTTAAAGCCTCTAAAAGTAAAGAGTAAAAAAAACGTTTTTATTAAATGATACAAATTTATAGATTTGTTAATCATTAATGTAATAAATTCATAATTTAATATTGTTACTCTAATATTCATATTTTTTACAAAGAATAATTCTTATACCATTCTACAAATTTTTGTATTCCTACCTCGATAGAAGTATTGGGATTAAATTTAAAATCTGAAATCAGCTCATCAATATCAGCATAGGTTATGGGAACATCACCTGCTTGCATTGGTAAATTTATTTTTTTTGCTGAGATGCCTATTGATGATTCTATGGCTTTAATAAATCTTGATAATCTTACGGGATTATTGTTGCCAATATTATAGACTTTAAATTTTGCCTTTGCCTTAGAAGTTTTAGGCTTCTGGAGTTTAGGGGGATGTGTTAATACTCTAACTATACCCTCAATAACATCATCAATGTATGTGAAGTCTCTTTGTATCTTTCCGCTATTAAAGACCTCTATTTGTTTTCCTTCAATTATTGCTTTGGTAAACTTAAAATAAGCCATATCTGGTCTTCCATACGGCCCATAAACTGTAAAAAATCTTAGTCCCGTAATTGGGATGTTGTATAAATGAGAGTATGAATGAGCCATAAGCTCGTTTGCTTTCTTAGTAGCTGCATAAAGACTTATTGGATATTCTGAATTGTCAGACACAGAAAAAGGTACTTTGTTATTCATTCCATAGATTGAACTAGATGACGCAAAAATAAGATGCTTTATATTTGATCTACGACAACCTTCTAAAACATTTAAAAATCCTTTTAGATTTGATTCAGCATAAGTATTTGGATTATTGATTGAATACCTAACTCCTGCTTGCGCTGCCAAATGAATAACATAATCAAACTTATTACTATGAAAAAAAGTTGATATTTTTTTTATGTCTGCCAGATCAATTTTATTAAAGATAAAATTATTAGTTGAATTTTTAGCTATTTGAAAAATTTTTTTAAGGCGTAACTTCTTTAGTCTTGGATCATAGTAATTATTCATATTATCTATGCCATTGATTTCGTAACCTTCTTCTATTAATCTCATACAAAGATGAAATCCGATAAAACCTGCTACTCCTGTTATTAAGACTCTTTTAGTCATTTTACATTAAGCCTTAAATAAATGCCCTTCGATCTCAAATTCAGACATACAATTTCTTGTATCGACAATTATTTTTGCATTTTTTGCGATTAGTTTTAAATTTAGATTACTGTGATTAGTGCAGATAACAATTAAATCATATGACTTGATAGTTTCTTTTGTAAGTTTAACACTTCTTTTGCCTTTTAGATCAATATGATCTCTCATTATTCCAATTTTATGAACAAAAGGATCATGGTAATCCACAGATGCTCCTCTTTTTATTAATTCCTTCATAATGACCAGGGAAGGCGTTTCTCTAGTATCATCAATATCTTTTTTATAAGATAAGCCTACTAATATAATTTTAGAATTTTTAACTGATTTATTTGCAGAGTCATTTAGAGCTTTAGATATCTTGCTTACAACAAAAAAAGGCATACTAGTATTTATCTCACCTGCTAGTTCAATAAATTTTGTTGTAATTCCGTATTCTCTCGCTTTGTAAGTGAGATAAAATGGATCAACTGGAATGCAGTGTCCACCAAGGCCTGGTCCAGGATAAAAAGGCATATACCCGAACGGCTTAGTTGAAGCCGCATCAATGACATCCCATACATCTATTTCCATAGCATCAAAAATTACTTTTAGCTCATTTACTAAAGCTATGTTTACAGATCTAAATATATTTTCAGTTAGTTTGGCTGCCTCTGCTGTTCGTGTACCTTTGACTGGAATAACAGATTTAATAACACCAGAATAGACTGCAACTGCCAAATTTAATTCTTTAGTTGTGTCTGCGCCTACTATTTTAGGTATTGTTGATGTATTGAAATATTTATTTCCTGGATCTTCTCTTTCAGGAGAGTAGGCAAGATAAAAATCTTTATTTTTTTTAAGACCAGACAATGCGAGAACATTAGCAAGTTTCTCATTAGTAGTACCTGGATATGTACTCGACTCTAAGATTATTAATTGTCCTTTTTTTAAATACCTAGAGATTGTTTTAGCTGTATCTAAAATTGGTGATAAATCTGGCTCACGAAATTTTGTTAATGGGGTAGGAACGCATACAATTATTACATCTGTATTTTTAATTTGTGAAAAATCATTTGAAGCCCTAAATAATTTAGCTTTCTTCATACTTATAATAACTTTATTAGATATATGCTTTATGTATGAGATATTCTTTTTTAATAAAGAGACTTTCTTTTTGTCTATATCTAAACCAATTACTCTTATATTTTTATCAGTAAATGATTTTGCAAGAGGTAAGCCAACGTATCCTAAGCCAATAATTCCAATTACTGCGCTCTTAGATTTTATTCTCTCCAAATTTTCTTTATACATGCTCTTTATATATCCTGTGATAAATAAGATAATTCTCTTGAAATTTATCGTTAAAAAATACTTTAAATCCTTAGCTCTTTATACATAAAAATAATAATTTACACGATAATTTATAAGAATTGTTTGCGGGGGTAGGATTTGAACCTACGACCTTCAGGTTATGAGCTTGAAGAGCTACCAGATTGCTCCACTACGCGACACTTCACGGCCTCAAATTCTGAGCCCTTAATTTCTCTCAAGCACTTGCAACAAGATAAAACCCTTGATAAGGTATTTTAAATCTTAAGTAAGTTTTTTCTCTAAATATTCTAATTCACTTAGAGACCTTATTTGAATTTCAAGAACTGGGTTCCATGGTGAAACGTTCTCACCCAGGTTTCCTCTCATTATTACTAATATTCTTCTAAGAATTTCTATTTTAGCACCTAGAAATAAATCTTTGTAGTATACATCTTTAGTATTCCCAAATTTATTGATTGAATGAATAAAATTATGCATATGATCGATGTTATGATTATCAACTATATTTCTTACGCAGAATTGCCTTAGTAATTTAAACACTGCAAATCCAACTGCAATAGGCCATTTAGTAAGCATTATAGAATCTACATCAAGCAAATAAACATTACTTTTATTTAAAATAATATTATGTGGATGGAGATCTCTGTGTAATAACTCGAATTTAATTTTCTTGAATTTACCCAATTTGCCAAGTATTTCATCTTCGACAGATAAAATCTTTTTGTAGTTTTCATTTAATAGCTTTTTTTCATATTCATTGAAATGATTCTTTTCTGATAAAGATGTCATAAACTTTTTTATAATATCATGCGAGTCAGATGGAAAAATTTTTTCTGTTTTAAAACCAGTATAATTAGTTGATTTTAATTGACTCATACAAAAGGCAATTGTTTCCGCAGTTTTTTTTAAATCTTTAATGGATCCATTAAAATAATTTCCATGAATAAATTCTAGTGCAATGCCGTAAGAATTTTTTCCTAGTTGAAATATATAACCTTTATTTGTTTTAATAATTTTTGGGAATGGGAGTTTTTTTTTATCAATTTCTCTATAAATATAAATTTGATTACTTAATTCTTTCGTTTTTTTTATATTGAAATTTTTTATTACTAATGTCTTTTTATCCCCTAAGAGCATTATATTATTTGAATTTATTTCTGCTGACTCCGGGGATTTTATTGAATTTATACCTCCTAGGGAAAGTTTTAGAGAAGATGGCAATTTTGATTTGATTTCAACTTTAAGATCTTCATCCTTAACCATTTTCCAGTTAGGGCGTTTCCGTGAAAACCTATCTTCAACAAAAAGTTTCATAATGATTTTATTAAAAAATGCTTTTAGTTAATCCACCATCAACCATAAGAGTAACACCAGTAATATACCTACCTTCATCAGAAGCTAAAAATGATACTGAATTCGCAAATTCTTTAGGTGAGGCAAATCTTCCTATTGGTATTTGAGACTCACTATTCTTCAGTAGTTGTTTGTAAGTTTTATTTGTACCTTTTGCAGATGCTTTTATGAGACTAGTTAATCTACTAGTTAATACTCCACCTGGACATAGCGTATTCACAGTTATACCTTTAGGTGCAAGTTCAATTGATATTGATTTTGCAAAAGCTGATACACCTGCTCTCATTGTAGCTGACAAAACCATGTTGGATGTTGGTTCCTTAGCAAGTGAAGATGTTATATTGATTATTCTTCCCCATTTTTTTTTCTTCATTTGAGGCACAGCAAGTTTTGACAATCTAATAATACTGAGAAGGTTTTGATTAAAATATTCATTCCATACCTTATCTTCATGATCTAAAAAAGATCCAGGCGGGGGGCCCCCAGCGTTGTTAATTAAAATATCACATCCACTAAATTTAGTTTTGGACTCTTTAATAATACGTTCAAGTAATTCAGGATCTTTTACGTCACCTGGCATATATTCTGCCTTTATAGAAAATTTTTTTTTGAGATTATTTCTTAAATTTATAAGTTTTTTTTCATTTCGTGAAATAAGAAGTAAATTTACACCGCTTGCAGCTAAGTTTTCAGCTATTGCTTTGCCAATACCTGCACTTGCGCCAGTTATGATTGCTGATTTATTTTTTATTGACTTGTACACAATACTTTAACATTAAATCATCAATTGAAATATATCCATCATTATTCGAGTAATTAATTGCACTTTCAAGTGTTTTTAAAACTGATGGCACATATTTTTTTGCTAAAGGTATCACATATTGTTCTAATTCATCTAAATACATACTTCTTACTTTGTCATTTTTATTAGTGCATAGAAGATATATATTGTCTAATTTATCGAAAACTTTTACTATAGGAATTATTTCATTACTGTTGTTAATCTTATCATAATATTTTTTCTTATAAATTCTTTCCCATTGTTGCTTTCTATCAACGGTTAATAAATTTATTGCATCGAATAATTTCTTTCCAAAAGAATTTATTATTTTTTTATTTGTGATTTTAGATACCTCAATAACATTATGCATTAAAGCAAGTGAAATTAAATCAGCTGAAACCGCCATATTATTTTCAAAAATTAAATTCGCTACTCTAAAAGGATGGATGAGATATTGAAGTTTGTTTAGGTCATCATGGAAATATTCTAGACTTTCAGAAAAATCTATTGCAGAAAAAACTTTAATTTTTTCTTCATGTTTTAACTCTTTATTTATAGAGTCTAACAATTTATTCTTGTAACTTAAATAGAAGTTAGTGTTATAAAATGCTTGAATTCTTATTTTTTTCTGTGTTTCATATTCTTCTAAATTCATTTTTTATTGAGTCGATTAATTAAAAAAACTATAAAAATGGTTGCGGGGGTAGGATTTGAACCTACGACCTTCAGGTTATGAGCCTGACGAGCTACCAGACTGCTCCACCCCGCGTGAAAATTCTTTGCAATCTTAGATAAATAGGAACGAAAGATATATTACAAGACTTATTGTGTCAAACGACAAAAAAATTTAATCATTAATATTACCAAAATTTAATCATTAATATTACGAAGTAACGTTGTTAATCTCTTCTAAATATATCACGTGTAAATACTTTATGTTTAACATTAGTGAGCTCAATATTTAATCTGTTAGCTACAATTAAACTGCTTCTCTTTTTAAATTTTGCCAAGTCTTTAATTACTTCAGAGTTAAAAAAAGTTTTTTCTTTTAATAATGGTTCATAAACTAGCGTCTCAATACCTTTTGCCTTTAATCTTTTCATTATGCCTTGAATCGCACTATCTCGATAGTTATCTGACCCTTCTTTCATTGCTAATCTGTAAATACCTACATTCTTAGGTTTTAGCTTTATTATTGAATTAGCAATAAAATCTTTTCTTATTGAATTAGAATCAATAATTGCCTGAATTATGCTATTGGGTATATCTTTAAAATTCATTCTTAATTGCTGAGTATCTTTTGGCAAACAATACCCTCCATAACCAAAAGAAGGATTATTGTAATAATTGCCAATACGTTTATCATATCCAATTCCATTTATAACTGAATGTGTTTCAAGCTTGCGAGCAGCACAGTAACTATCTAATTCATTAAAATATGCAATTCTCATGGCTAGGTAGGTATTCGCAAAAAGCTTTACTGCCTCGGCTTCATTTGAATTCATAATTAACAAAGGAATTTCATCTTTATTTAATTCTGCTGAATCTATAAGTAATTCTGCAAATTTTTTTGCGTAGGATTGTTTACTTCCAATTATAATTCGTGATGGATATAAATTATCTTTTAATGCTGACCCTTCTCTTAAAAATTCAGGAGAAAAAAATATTTTTTTGTATGAGAAAATTTTTCTTATTTTTTTTGTGTAGCCAACGGGTATTGTTGACTTTATTACGATTGCAGGGGTATTTAGATTATTTTTAATGACTTGCTTTATGACTTTTTCTATTGATGATGTATCAAACTGGTTATTTATTGGATCATAATTTGTTGGTGTGCAAATTACAACAAAATTACTATTTTTGAATGCTTTCTTTGCTGAAACTACTGTAGATAAATTTAATTTCTTGTTTTTTAGAAACTCATTGATTTCAGGATCATCTACTGGCGACTTTTTTCTGTTTATTAAGCCCAACTTTTTTCTATCAATATCATAGCACTGCACCTTATGCTTTCTTGAAAGTAAGACTGCAATAGAAGTGCCGACATATCCTAAGCCTACTACTGTGATATTCATAATGATACTAATATCATAAATCTAAATTAATTCACCGTAAAGTCTGTTATGCCATTTCCAAGCCGTTTCGATAATTTCATAGATATCACTATAAATAATTTTCCATTTTAATTCAGCAATTGCCTTTGAACTATCTGCAACAAGATATTCTGGTTCACCTATTCTTTTATTTACAAATTTGTAATTTGCTTTCTTTTTTGAAATAGACTCGCATGCCTTGATAATTTCAAGAACTGAAAATCCGTTTCCATTTCCAAGATTAAAATCAAAGAAACCATTTTCATGAACCAATTTATTAAAAGCCAGAAAATGAGCATGTACTAAATCAGAAACATGAATATAATCTCTTATACATGTACCATCTTTAGTTTTATGATTATTGCCATAAATATTTATTACATTTGCTTCACCGCGTAAATTGTTAAAAATACTTGGTATGAGATGAGTCTCTGGCTGGTGATATTCCCCAATTAAGCCGCTTTCATCTGCACCAGCTGCATTAAAATATCGCAGAGCTACAGCGTCTACATTAAGCTGAGATACCTCTTTTCTTAACATTTCCTCAAATCGTAACTTAGTCAACCCATAAGGGTTAATGGGAATTTTAGCATGGCTTTCATCAATTTTAATTGAGTTAACTGAGCCGAAAACTGATGCACTTGACGAAAAAATGATTTTTTTTATGTTATGTTTTATAATGCCTTCAAGTAAGTTTTGGGAGGCAGTAATATTATTATCTATGTATTTTTGCTCATCAATAAAAGACTCACTAACCAATGATTTTGCTGCAAAATGAAATACTGCCGCATAATTATTCCCTGAAAGGATACTGTCTAAACTACTTTTATCTAACAGATCTATTTCAAAGACATTACATTTCTTTAATGCCCACCTATTACCAGTAGAAAAATTATCTATAACGTCAACATTGAAACCCCTATCCTGAAGATACTTTACCATGTGGGAACCAATGTAACCAGCTCCACCAGTAACAAGAAATTTCATTTTTTATAAAGACCCATTATTAATTTCATTGCAAAGTGACTTTCATGTTTAGTAGACCTGGCAATGTCCTACTCTCCCATGCCTTAAGACAAAGTACCATCGGCGCTGGAGCCCTTAACGTTCGAGTTCGAAATGGGATCGAGTG